>Ga0315291_10000164_pt1 | contig 80297 bp, 86 predicted proteins | sample YL17G12_20_MG_FD_203070 | JGI IMG/M metagenome (GOLD analysis project Ga0315291, IMG submission 203070) | Sediment microbial communities from Yellowstone Lake, YNP, Wyoming, USA - YL17G12_20 | ecosystem: Environmental > Aquatic > Freshwater > Lake > Sediment | place: USA: Wyoming | collected... | reverse complement strand
GATCGCTCATCTTTTACCTCCGTAAAATCTATCCAGAACCTTCTCGGATGAGACCAATTCCTTTCCGATCATAAGCTTTTCTTTGGACAATCCTAAAGCCACCCCCAAAAGCTGGGTGAAATAGATTGGGGGGATAGAAAAATTGGTCTTAAATTTTTTGTTCACTTTCTTCTGATAACCCTCTAAGTTGATCTCACATAAGGGACAGGCGGTGACGATCAACTCAGCTTTATTATCCTGCGCACAAAAGAGCAAGTCCTTGATCAATTTTAAGCTCCCCTCGGGCTCAGTGGTCATCAAAATCCCTCCGCAGCAATTGGCTTTCAAAGGAAAATTTACTACCTCCGCACCCAGAGAGGAGAATAGATTATCCATAGTCATAGGAAACTCTGGATCGTCAAAGGTCCCATAAGGTCGGGAGATTTGACAGCCATAATATGGGGCGATTTTAAGTCCATCCAAGTTTTTCTTAATTCTTGGTTTGATCTTCTCCAGCCCTACATCATTAACTATCACATCCAGAAGGTGCCTAACCCTGACAGTCCCATCATATTTTAGATTCGCCACTGCCAAAGCCTCATCCACTGTTTTCTTTATATCCTCTTTTTCATTAATGTAGATATTGGCTTTGTTCAAAACCGTATAGCAAGCAGGGCAAACGGTTACTAAATCTTTCCCTTTTTTCTCGGCAAGGGCTAAGTTTCGAGCGGAGATGGCAAAGGAGATCAATTCCCTTATGGAAATATAAGATGTAGCTCCGCAGCAATTCCAATCCTCCACCTCCTCCAAGTTTATATCTAAAGCCTGGCTGACCGCTCGAGCGGAAGCATCATAGGGTTTTGCGGTCACCTCTAAAGAACAGCCAGGATAGTAAGAGTATTTCATCAGGCCACCCCCTTTTTCTCGATATATTCGATTATCTTCACTAAGTCATCTTTTCCTTTGATAGTCTTGTTAGAGGTAGCAATTCTCCCTTTGGTGAAAAGCCCCCAGCCTAAAGGAATGAAATCTAAGATCTTGAATGGCTTGGTCCTCAAAAAGAAAAGGGTTAAAAGGACTGTCTCCGCACTTCTGCCGAATTGGTTTATGGTATCTACAAATATCTTAGCCATCACCGGGGAAGGATTTTTGGGAGGGTAGATCTTATACTTTATCCCCAATCTTTTCAACTCATACATTATATCGGTAAGCTTGATCCCGGAGGGGCATCTTACTGTGCAAAAGTAGCAGGAGGCGCACATCCAGACGGTGTTGGACTTTAATACCCGATCCAGCATTCCGGCACGAAAAAAAGAGATTATCTGGCGGGGGGTATAGTCCATAAGATAGCTGGTGGGGCAGGAAGCGGAGCAAGTGCCACACTGAATACAGGTTTTCAGCTTTTCACCATCTGGAATAGAGTAGATGTCCTCTAAGAAAGTTTGGTTAAGTTTCTCTTTGGTCTCTATCATAAAAACCTCTTTGATTTAAGATTATTTAGGTCAGCTTTATCCTTGTGAAAATCTTCACAAATTATACGAAAAAATTTTATATATATTTTAACCATAAGAAAGATTTAGTCAACAATAAAATTTGAATAGCCCCAAAAATGAAAATATTTTCCCCCAAAGGACAAACCCCCCAATTTTTAGTTGAGTAAAATGCATTCCTTTCCTTTTTTCAGGTGGGTCCTTTATTCAAGAACCCACCTGGTTTTGGGTAGCAGACTTTATTCTACAATTTCAAGGGTTTCTTTCCAAAAGCTACCTTGAAAACTCCGCTGACTATACTGAACATAACCATAGGAATCAAGGCGACAAAGAACAATCGGGACAAAATTGCCGCGAAACCGAATCTTGCTGGACCCACTTTTGCTTCTTCTTCATAAGGGATGGGAGTAACCGTTGGAGTAACCAATGCTTCCTCTTTAGTAGCCTCGACCACTGCAGGTTTTTCCTCTAAAGTCACTACACCTTTTTCGACTAACCGATTGATGACCAGATCTGTCGGAACAGCGTGACCTTTTTCTAAGGCTTTGAGCACCGCATCCGAGAGCTCCTCCGGCGTAAAGGGCTTTGCCACATAGTCGGAGACTCCGGACCTTATAGCTTTGATCGAGGATTCTACTGAAGGATAGCCGGTGATCATTATCACTATCACATTAGGATTGTCCCTTTTAATTCTTCTGATCACTTCCATTCCATCGATCTCTGGCATCTTCCAATCGGCGATCACCACATCGAATCCGTTCCCTTTAACCTTGTTTAAGGCTTCCTCTCCGGATAAAGCGGTATCCACATTGTAACCTTCCTGGGTCAAGATTTTCTTACAGCTGTTGCATACAGTCTTTTCATCATCTACCACCAAGACATTGGCTGTGCGTTTCATTCTAATCACTCCTTTCAGTTAGCCCTCTGGGGACTAACCTCATAAAATAAAGTTTTCATAATAGCGCCCAAGCATATGGGCAATAAAGCTAAGAAGAAAAGCCGGGAGGCTAAGAAAGATAGGAAGAACTTACTTAAGGAAGCTTTAGTCTCATAAAATTCTTTTCCGGGCTTTTCGGTTAAGTTAAAATCCGGGCTTTCCTTTTCCTTCACCTCAGTTTTTGTAAACGGTTTTAAGTCTCTAATAAAAGTCCGATTCTCAGAGTTAAAATTTTCCCTTTTAAAATGGTCCAAAATGGAGGTATCACCCGACCAGTTTTTCAAATCCTCTTCTAAATTGGAAGGTTCGATCTGGACAATCCATCCCTTTCCGAATGGGTCTTTGTTGATCAAATCGGTATTGAAGTTGATTTCGTAGTTGGTCTTTATCACCCGACCCCGAATAGGAGCATAAAGCTTATGCACCTGTTTATCCGAAGCTAAGATCCTGATACATAGTCTTCCTTGTTCCACCTCAGTCTCATTAAGGGGTATATCGATATACAGGATGTCTCCCACTCTTTCCCGAAACAGGTTATTTACTCCAATTTTGACTGTCCCATCCTCCAACATCCTTGCCCAGATATAATTCTGATAGTATAAAAGGTCTTTTCTTTCCGCTTTTCTCTCTTCTAAAGCCTTTTTCAAGGCTTGGGTTAATGCATCCGGGGTGAAAGGTTTGGGAACGTAGTTGGAAACACCTAATCTCATGGCTTTGACTGCCGATTCCACTGAGGGGTAGCCGGTTATCATTATAAGAATAATGTCCGGGTGATTTTTCTTCATAATCCTTAAGACCTCCATCCCGTCAATCTCCGGCATCTTCCAGTCGGCAATAACCACATCATATTTATCCTCTTCCACTTTTTTTAAAGCCTCTCTTCCATTCAAAGCTACAGAAACATTGTGTCCTTCTTGACTTAAAATCTTCTTACAGCTATTGCACACTATCTGCTCATCATCCACTACCAGGACATTTGCTCTATATGACATCTTCTTTCACCTACCTTTCTTTTCTTTCCACTGTCCTAAAAAGCAATAGATATGCCACTTTGTTACTTTTTTCACAAAGTCTGGCAGAATATATCAGCTAACAATCTGGTATATAATAACTTATATTTTATGAAGAAAAATAAAGATAGATATATTTTTTAGGAGTTGGGAAGCTGATGCTTAGAAAATATATGCATCAGACTGAGCTGTTTTTATTGGTAAATAAGGACTTAGGTGAGATTTGTGGTGTATAGAGAAAATATGCGGTGTATTTGTTTTATATACTATTTTAGCCCCGTAGTTCAGGTGCCCTGCGCACCTGACACTAAGATTTTAAGTTGAGTCAAAAGCTTACTCTTCTGACGCAAAGAAATTAAAAAGGTGCTTGACAAGGTTTCATAAATGCCTATAATAAATAATGCAGACACAGTGGATTTATCAGAAATCGGGCTTTAAAGGTTGCATAAGGAGCTTACTCCTGACGCTTATCATCTGACTGTCAGGTGGTAACACCCGACAGCACACTTAGAAATCAAATATCGGATCGGAGATCATCATGGATACAAAATTCTTAAATAAAATAATAGAAGGAGATTGCGTAGAGGTAATGAAACAGATGCCAAATGATTTTGTGGACTTAACAGTTACTTCCCCTCCCTATGACGACTTGAGAGATTACAAAGGTTACAAATTCGATTTCAAAAATATTGCTCATCAGCTTTATCGAATTACGAAAAAAGACGGTATTGTAGTTTGGGTAGTTGGCAAGAAAATAAAGAATGGCAATATACTCCTAACGCCATTTAACCAAGCTCTATTCTTTCAATCAATAGGTTTCAAGATTCATGATATTATGATTTACAAAAAGAAAAATACACCGTTCATGCGAAGTAATGCTTATACCAACGGTTACGAGTTTATGTTTGTTCTTGCGAAAGGGAAGGTTAAAACCTTTAATCCCATAAAAGTACCAACAGTAAGAACAGGGTTTGAGATGTTAGTAACGAATAGAAAATCGGATGGTAAAATAAAAAAAGTTTTAGGTGAATTGAAGACAGAGAAAGTAAAGGACAATATCTGGGAATATGCTGTTGGTCTTGGTGGAACTACAAAGGATAAGATAGCCTTTAAACATCCCGCAGTGTTTCCAGAGAAACTTGCTGAAGACCACATCTTGTCATGGACTAATGAGGGAGATTTGGTATTTGACCCGATGTGTGGTTCTGGGACTACGTTAAAAATGGCAAAACTCAATAATCGAAGATATATCGGGATTGACATATCCGAAGAGTATTGCAAGATTGCTCAAGAACGTCTGCGAATGACTAATCAAATTCAAGAAAAATTTCCAAGAGGCGGCTTTTAGGCAAGTAGAGGAGAACTTATATTCTTTGATTCTAATTTTTGACTATGCCAAATATTACTATAAAAGTAGGTAGTTACGTAGTCGCAACAAGAGACATTAACGGCATCCGAGAACGGTCTGTTGGTGTGGTTGGAGAGATTTCAGGACAAAAGATTGCTGTTTTCTTTATCGGAGCAAGCAGAACCGTAGAAACTGACAGTGATCACGTCGCCTATTTAGATATTGAAAAGACTGGTAAACCATATAAGAAGAAAATATGCAATATATGTCATCTACTAAAAAACGATATAGAAGAGTTCGATATTAATCAGACTGACGCAAAAGGAAGAAAGACTACTCGACCAACTTGTAAAGAATGTAGAGTAGCGATAGATGGAGAACCTCTAAGTACCGAAGAAAAGAGAAGATTAGCGGCCATAAAACCCAAAGACATATTCACATGTCCGATATGTCAGAAAACGTCCATAGTAGGTATTACTGCTAAAATTGTAATAGACCATGACCATAAAACAGGAGCCGGAAGAGAATGGATTTGTGATAGTTGCAATACTGGATTGGGTAGATTCAAAGATGACCTTAAGTTGATTCAAAGAGTTATTGATTATCTTAAAAAATATTCTTGAATAAATAAAAAAATCCTAACCCTTCACTGCACCTGACCAAATCCGCAAGCGGTTTTGGCAGGTGAGTTCAATCGTGAGTCATTAGGGAGTTTTGTAGGTCAAGCACGGCGTAGCCTGCTTGACAAATCCTCTAATATTGAAGCATGAACAACATTGAAACAAGCGATATGGAATATGTTGTATTCACTGACGAGAGCTACATTACTGCAGAACGCTACAGAAGTATAGGTGCGTTTTCTTTTCCTAAAAAATATTATGCAGAACTAAATAGTAAACTTAAGGAAATATTGAGAGATTCAGATGTTGATGAATTTAAATGGAGAAAATTAAGGAATGCAAAATACAGATATTGTGCAGAGAAAATTTTGGACTGCATTCTTAGTGAACTTTTCTCAAAAGCAATAAGAATTGATGTAATGGCATGGGACACGCACGATAGGAGACATAACATCCAGAGCCGAGATGATGTTGCGAATTTTGAGAGGATGTTTTTCCATTTGCTAAAATTCCTAATGTTAAAAAGAGAGAAAGGTGCATCTTGGTATATTTACCCCGATGAAAGGTTAGAAATCAGCTGGCAGATTGTCAATGATTGTTTAAATCAAGTCGGCAAATGGAGAGAATTATGTACTTTACCATTATTCGGAGATATATTTTCAGAAAGAAATTTCAAAATTAGGGAGTTTCAACAAATTAAATCTATTGAAATCCCATGTTGCCAAATATCAGACCTTTTTGCTGGATTAAGTGTATACTCTATCAATAGTTACTCTAAATATAAACAATGGGAATTAAATAATGACGCTCAATTCGACATTTTGCTCGTTAAAGAAAACTCTCATTTTTCAAATTCAGAAAACTCTCGGTTCACTATTTTGAATAAGTTGATAAAACAATGTAGATGTAAACGATTAGGGGTGAGTTTTAATACTAACGCTCGTCTAGCAACACCGAATCCTTCTAATCCCATAAATTTTTGGAACTATTTACCCCAACACGAAAATGACAAAGCGCCAATAAGAAACAACTAACTCAGGTCGTAGTCCGTAGGTCAGATGCCCTGGGCACCTGACACCAAGATAAAACCCCATTTATGGTGAGCTTCGAACTATTCTCATACCTAATCCGTAGTCTCTCTTACCACCAGTAGCAAATTCACCACAACTTTAATAGTGAAAAGGATAGCATCACCTTTTATTGGGGAGACGAATATCTTTTGCATGCACAGAACCCCCCTTAAGGGAGAAGAAGAATCATATGAACCATCTGATTGATACCGACGATAAAGAAGTCGAAGATCCTGAGCTTCATCAAGGGGAAGACCCTGCGCAGTTGAAGTTCTTGGAAACATTGATCGACAAAGCCATTAAAAGGTTAGAAGACGACTCCTTTAAGCCAAAAGTCCAGGATGCCTTAAAAGCTATCCAGCTTAAACAGAAAATCGCTAAAACCTCGGAAGCCGAAAAAATCTTTTGGCAGGAAATAGAAGCAATAAGAAGAGACGAATTGATAAAACTTTATCCTGAACCCATCAGCCTGGAAGCTCAAATTCTAAGCACTATCATAGGGCTTAAACAACAGGTAAAAAATGGCATCCTTCCGGTTAAAACCATTACCGACACTTTCAATCAACGCAAATCCAAAGAAAGCCAGCTCACTTATCACCGGATTGGCCGGCTCCTTTCCTCCATTGGATTCAGAAAGGCGAAAACCCAAACCGGAACCTACGCCATCCTCTGGGATGACCAGCTCCTTTCTCAAAATACATTTTCTAACGATGAAAAAAATGTAAAACAACCACCAGTAAGTCCAGTAAGTCCAGCAAGTCCAACTGGTAGGTCAAGAGCCCCAGGCTCCTGACCTAATACCGGAGCTGTTAGGCAACCTTTTGAGAAAGCAATTTCTTATCTAATTCAAGCGTGTAAGACATAATTGTTTTGATATCTATTTTTTTAGAAGCATCAAGAATTTCAATGCCAACAATTTTGCCTTCGGAAGTTGTATCTAAATTAACGCCATCTGAAATCTCTACAACCCCATCTGGCTTTTTATTCCCTAATTTTATATACAGTGCATCTACTTCATTGTCATAATATACTTTCATCTTTTTCTCCCTTTCTTCAGAGGATAGTTCGTTATTACTGTTATTATATCATTTTCTACAGTAATAACAATCTTCAGTGGATACTTAAATCCTTTCACTTCTTTTATAATCTCCTGTTCACCTTGAGATAAGTTCATCGGTTTCAAAATATCCGTTATTGTTGATTCTCGAATTTTATAGAGTTTTAACCTTCTCTTAGCATGCCGTGAGAATTTTATTTTCACCAATTCCTGCCTCTATCCACTTATTTTTGCCTAACTATTAATTATATGGTTTTCGCATAAAAACCTTGTTCTGCATTTCTTCGGTATAACACTCCGCCATGATTATGTTGCAGACTTCGATAACTCAAGGAGTTGTCCTTTGTCAAGGGTGCATTGCGGTTCTTATATAGCTTCCGCATAATATCCCTTTAATATGTGAATCATTAATGAATTTATACTTAACACTCTCCAATGTCAAGATATTTTAACGTTACGCTACCCAGTTTTGGCTATTTTTCTATTTTTATATTATACTTCCTCATCAAAGCCTGAAAATTTGACCTCTGCATCCCCACATCTTTGGCGGATCTGGTAATATTCCAATCGTTTCTGGTTAAAGCATCCAAAATGAACGATTTCTCAATACTTTCCACAGCCGATTCCCTCACTTGCTTCTTTATTCCCTTTAACTCTTCTGAACTTTTGGGAATAGGGGTGTCGGGATGGGTTATTTCGGCTCTGACCACGAAGGGAAGGTGTTCAGTTGTAATAGTGTCCCCTTCTGCCATAACTATGCCTCGTTCGATCACGTTCTCTAATTGCCTTATATTTCCGGGCCAACTATAAGCAATTAACATATTCATCGCATCGACTGAGATACTCTTGATATTTTTATTCATCTCCTTAGCATATTTTCTTAAAAAATGATAAGCTAAAAGGGGAATATCATCTTTCTTTTCCCTTAAAGGCGGGATAGTGATATTCACCACATTTAACCGATAAAAAAGGTCCTCTCTAAACTGTTTTTCCTCCACCAATTTTTCTAAGTCTTTATTGGTGGCAACAACAAATCTCAAATCTACCTTTTTGGGCTTGACTCCCCCCACCGGGGTGAACTCCCTTTCCTGAATCACCCTCAAAAGTTTAGATTGAAAATTCGGGTTTGTGTCCCCAATTTCGTCTAAAAAAATCGAACCGCCATCAGCTATCTCAAATAGCCCTGGTTTGGTTACAATTGCTCCGGTGAAAGAGCCTTTAACATGACCGAAAAGCTCAGATTCCAAAAGCTCGGAAGCCAAGACTCCGCAGTCGACCGGAACAAACGGCTTTTGTTTTCTAGGGCTGTTGAAATGGATAGCTCGGGCGATGAGCTCTTTGCCAGTCCCGCTTTCCCCCCGGATTAAAACGGTGCTATCTGTAGGAGCAACTTTACGAATTAACTTATATACCTCCTGCATCTTGGGGCTACTGCCGATAATGTTATCGAACCCATATTTAGCCTCCAGCTCCCTTCGCAGGTAGATATTCTCATAAATTAGGCTTTTTTTTTCTAAAGCCTTTTCTACTACGATCAAAACTTCATCCGGGGTGAACGGCTTGGGGATATAGTCAAATGCTCCTAATCTCATTGCCTGGACCGCGGACTGGACTGTGGAATAGCCGGTGATCATAATCACCATGATATCCGGATATTTTTCCCTGACCCTTTCTAAAACCTCCATCCCGTCGATCCCCGGCATCTTCATATCGGTGATCACCATATCAAATGGCTCTTTTTCCAGAAGGTCAAAAGCCTCCTGGCCGGAAAGGGCGGTAAGGACTTGATGGCCACCACCTTCTAAGATCTTCCGACAGCTTTTCAGGACAATCTCCTCATCATCCACCACCAATATCTTAGCTTTGGTCATCTACTGGCTCCTCTTTTCGCCAATTGCAAAAGCTTCCTCTTTGATCGGCAACTTCACCGTAAAGGTAGTCCCTTTTCCCACTTTACTTTCTACCTCCAATTTACCTCGATGCCTTTCAATTATGCCATAGCTTACCGAAAGCCCCAAGCCAGTCCCTTTTCCTTGTTTCTTAGTGGTGAAGAAAGGGTCGAAGATTTTTGGTAAATTCTCCTCTGGAATTCCAATGCCGGTATCGGTGAATCGAATAGCTACCATCTCGTCTTCGGTCCCTGATGATACGGTTAAAGTTCCTTCCTGGGGCATAGCCTCGACGGCATTGAGCAGGATATTCATAAACACCTGTTGAACTTGTCCCACGTCTATCATTATTTTGGGCAGGTCTGGTTTGATTTTCTCCTCGATTTTGACATTTTGCATAGTAGCTTGATGGGAAATCAAATTGATCGATTTTTCGATTACCTCATTTATATCGGACAAAACCTTTTGGGGCTCGGTCTGTCGGGCAAAGTCCAAAAGACCTTTGACGATCCTTTTGCACCGATTAGTCTCATTAACTATTACCTCCAAATCCTCCTTTTCCGGATTTGTGTCTTCTTTGGTCTTAAGCAAAAGGGAAGAATAGGTCAGAATTCCGGTCAAAGGGCTATTGATTTCGTGGGCAACCCCAGCCGCCAATTTACCTAAGGAAGCTAATTTCTCCGATTGGATCAACTGATTCTGGGTCTCCCTCAGCTCTTTAGTCCTTTGCTCCACCTTCTGCTCTAAAGTTTTCCCCCATTCGATCAATTTTTCATCCGCCTTTTTTAAATCTAAGGTCATCTGATTAAAGGAGGAAGCCAACTGTCCTATCTCATCTTCAGTTTTAATGAGAATGGAGTAGCTAAGGTCCCCTTCGGCGATCTTTTTGGTTCCCTTGACTAATTCCCTGACTGGTCGATTGACATATCGATTGATGGAGATACTTATGGTCACCGAGATTATTAAGAAAGCAATTACTGCGAAGATGATCATCTTATTTTGGGCTTCTTTTATCTCCTTATCCACCTCTGCTAAGGACATACCGATGTCCAGAACTCCTAAGACTTTTTGTTCTGGTGGATGGGCATGGCAATCCGGGGTATAACAATCGGGCTCATTATAGATTGCTGAAATGACTCCTAATACCCGATGTCCGGGCTTGGCTTTGAAAATTCTGGAGCGGTCGGGCGTGTCCAGCTTCTCCAAAGGTTCTTCGGCTGAATGACAGGCATAGCAGGCTTCAGCTTTCTTATCCACCATTTTACCGATCTCATTTTTATCAGTGGAGAACATCATCTTCCCCTCTTTATTGAAAACTCTGATCTTCTCCAAACCCTCCTGCTGTCCGATGGTCTCAATGATCTGATGCACATCATCACTTAAGTTTCTCAGCATATCATATCTGGTACTTCTTCTTACTGTCTCACTTATCCTGATAGCGCCCCGCATCACCTCACCGATCAGTTGTTTTTTCTGAGAGGCGATGTTGACATAGGCGAAGATCCCTATGAACAATACCAAGATGAACCCCACTACCAAAATCAGCTTCACCCCAATACTTTTCCGCCACATAAGCTATCCTTTTATTAGTGAATTATTTCACAATAACCTTATCATTATACGAAAATTGGTAGCCAAACCCAAATCTAAAAAGCTAATCTGGTTTTAGCTTTCCAGTGAAATATTATCGGTTCGATTCTGGATTGTCAAGGGATTTTATTGGGTTAGGTAAACGCTACTAATCCCATGGATCAAATTTGAACTTCCTATGGGAGTCGAGGAGTGCCAATACACCTTGAGACTAAAGAATGAAGCGTCCCCGCCAAAGGCGGGGACGTTTTTTTCCACGTAGCAGAGGTTTTATACCTCTGCTGCCGAGCCCTGAAGGCTTGGCTACGCGTGCACGGAAGTAGGGGCGACCCGGCGGGTCGCTCCTACCAATGTAAAGTGCCAGTGCCAGCCAAGTCTCCTGACTTAGCTGGAATATGCAGTCAGGTCAGGGGAACTGACTGCCACAGAAAGAGTTCGTTCGTGCGGGAATTGGATTTCCAGCGCCAACTAAGAGGGGATCCTTGTAGGGACAGCCCTTTCCGCCGAAGGCGGATCCGCCTTCGGCGGAGAAGTCCTGCCCTCCGGACTAATTTGATCCTCTCCCACTATTAGTTGCGGCTGAGGCTCATTTCAAAGCAACAAACCATACCCAGAAGAAGTTGCGAGAGACATTTCCTTCTAAAGAGTTATTCTCTAAAATCCTAATTTATCTTTAACTAAAATCACAGTAATTCTTCCCGGTGAAATTTCTTTGTTTACCAAAAGGATTTTATTGACAGCGCTATGTGCGCCATATACTTTCAGAGCTCTTTCATCTTCGAGTGGGTAGCTATATTCATAGATCCGTTTAATTCCTTCCTCAACATTTTTGACAATTTTTTGCGCTCCAACTACCCAGATGACCTGCCCGGCGGCATAGGCATAGGCGGGAAGCTGGCTCCCCGATTGAGAGGCTATGAGTAGATGCCCATCTTCGGTTACTGCATGAACACTTCCAATTACCCATTCGGGTGATGCGCCCAGACGCCGCATTTCCGGCCACTGCGTTTTCATATCCATGGCATTAAGTTTATTGCGGACTGAATTAAATCGTTTTGATTCATTGATCTCTTTGGCCAGGTTGATCGCCTGAAGAGTCATCGAAGTCATTGTCATTACTTCTGAATTTTCCGGAATAAGTTCTAAAACTTTTGTTTTTGCATCTTCACCTGTTTCCACTACGAATGCTGTGATCCCATTCTTTTGTAATGCTTTTGCCGTTTTCTCAATCGTTGCTTGATCAGCAATTTTGCCATATTGTTCATTAATTTGCATATTTTTATTTACCTCCTCTTTTTATCACATTGTTTGTCAACGCCTTATATAACTTGTTCCAATCCGAAGTTCGGACTACATCCCCTAGGCTTTGTTCTTTTATTCTGATTCATTTTTGCCCCGCTTTATTTTATCTATTCTCCTCCAAAAAGTTAAGTTTTTTCATGCATTACTATGTGCGGATCCATCTTGAGAAACGATTTGAATCTATACCTTATCTTTCGCCTTCAAGCAAAGTCTCGAGATGAGCAGAATATAACTCTTTTTTAACAAATCTTTGTGAGTTTTTTAACAAAGTCTGAAAGCCAATCGTAATATTAGAGTTGAAACATCTATAATCATATATATTTTTATCATATGCCCGGTATCAGACTTGAAATAAAAGGTATCGTTCAGGGGGTGGGATTTAGACCTTTCATCTACAATTTAGCCCGGAAATTCCACCTTTATGGTTATGTTTTAAATGATACCAACGGCGTGGAGATTGAGGCTGAGGGTAGGCATTCTGATTTGGATAAATTCCTTTTGCATATAAAAACTTCCCCTCCTCCTCAATCCAAAATTGAGCAAATAGAGATCAGAAAAATTCCTTTAAGGGGCTATCGAAATTTTGTTATTAAAGAAAGCGAAGAAAAAGATACTAAAACTGTTTTAGTATCCCCGGACTTAGCCACTTGCGACGATTGCCTAAATGAGCTTTTTGATCCCCAGGATCGGAGGTTCGGCTACCCATTTTTAAACTGCACCAACTGTGGGCCCAGATTGACCATCATCCAGGATATTCCTTATGGTAGAGATAAAACCACTATGTCGGTCTTTAAAATGTGCCCGGATTGTAGCCGAGAATATCATAGCCCGGAAAATCGAAGATTTCATGCTCAGCCCAATGCCTGTCCGGTGTGCGGTCCGAAATTGACTTTGATGAATAATAAAAAAAAACTCCTCTCCACTAATGATCCTATTACCTCCTCTATTGAGCTTCTGAAAAAAGGGTATATCTTAGCAATAAAAGGGATTGGAGGCTATCATTTAGCCTGCGACGCTACCAACAAAGATGCGGTCTCAAACCTAAGAAAAAGAAAATATAGGGAGGACAAACCCTTTGCCATGATGGCAAATGATTTAAAGACCATCGAAAGATTTTGTTATGTCAATCCATTTGAAAAAAAATTATTACAATCAGTCCCGCGTCCTATTTTACTTTTGAGAAAGAAAAAGGTAAATCTAATTGCTTGCGATGTTGCTCCTCTTCAAAAAAATTGGGGGGTGATGCTCCCCTATTCTCCGCTACATCATCTCTTGCTTTCAAAATCGAATTTGATCTTAGTTATGACCTCGGGCAATCAGTCGGACGAGCCTATCTGTTATGAGGACGAAGATGCTTTTCAAAGACTTCATAAAGTCGCCGATTATTTTTTAATTCACAATCGAGAAATTTTCAGGCGTTGCGATGATTCAGTGACCAGAATATGGAGGGGTGAGGAGATGATCTTAAGGAGGGCCAGAGGATATGTTCCTCAGCCAATAAAATTGGATTTAAGTTTTCAAAAACAAATCTTAGCCACGGGCGCCCAGCTCAAAAACACCTTCTGTTTAGCTCGGGATAATTTCGCTTTTTTGAGCACCCATATCGGCGATTTAGAAAATTTTGAAACCTTAGATTTCTATACTAAAGAAATCGAGAGATTCAAAAAGCTCTGTTATGTTCAACCGGAAATTATAGCCTATGATCTGCACCCGGAGTATCTCTCCACCAAATATGCCCTAACTCTAAATGATGTCAAAAAGATTCCAGTTCAACATCACCACGCCCATATCGCTTCCTGTATGGCTGAAAATAGAATTAACCGAAAAGTGATCGGGATTGCCTTCGATGGAACCGGCTATGGAGAGGATCAAGCGGTCTGGGGTGGAGAGTTTCTTTTGGCTGATTTGAAAGGATACGAAAGGATGGCTCATTTCAAATATTTTCCTATGCCCGGGGGAGAGATGGCAATAAAACAACCTTGGAGGATGGCTTTATCCTATCTATATTATTGCTATGGTGATGATTTTCTCAACCTTAATTTAGATTTTGTGAGAAAATTAGATTTAAACAAATGGGAAACCATAAAAAAGATGATTGATAAAAAAATAAACATTTTCCCCACCTCCAGCGCCGGTAGGCTTTTCGATTCGGTCTCAGTCTTATTGAACTGGAGAGAACAGACCAATTATGAAGGTCAGCCGGCTATTGAGCTGGAGAGTTTGACAGATGAAAACATCAAAGGAAAATATGACTTTGAAATATCTAAAGAAAAAGATATATTCATCATCCATCCGGAGTTGATAATCAAAGGTGTAGTAAAAGATTTAATAAAAAAAAAGAGAAAATCAAAAATTTCCGCAAAGTTCCATAATACTGTGGCTCAAATAATAAATGATGTCTCCCTGAGATTAAAAAAGGAATACAGTATAAATGAGGTCTGTTTAAGTGGTGGGGTTTTCCAGAATATATTTCTTATGGACAGAACTTATAATCTTCTAAAGGAAAACAAATTTAAAGTCTATACTCATCATAAAGTCCCTATCAACGATGGGGGGATCTCTTTGGGGCAGGCTGTTATTGCTAATCAGAGGATTTGATATGTGTTTAGGAATTCCGGTGAAAATCATCCAAAAAAAAGGGGAGGAAGGAATTGCTGAATTTAAGGGGGTCAAAAGGAAAGTCAGCTTAAAGCTTTTAGATGAAGTCAAAGTGGGGGATTATGTGATTTTACACGCCGGATTTGCCATTCAGAGATTGGATAAAGAAGATGCTTTAGAGACTTTAAAATTATTTGATGAGCTGGAAAAACTTGAAAATGAGTAAAAACCTTTTTGATCAGTTTTCTGATTCTGAGAAAACAAAGATGCTGGCGGAGAAAATTAAACAAACGGCTGAAGCTATCAAAAAAAAGACAACCTTGATGGAAGTCTGCGGAACTCATACGGTAGCCATCTTCAAATCCGGTATAAAAAGTATCTTGCCGGATAACATAAAACTGATCTCCGGACCAGGTTGTCCGGTCTGCGTTACTCCTAATTCGTATATGGACAGAGCCATTGCCTTGTCGAGATTGGAGGATGTTATCATAACCACCTTTGGGGATATGATGAAGGTTCCCGGCACCTCATCCTCTTTGGAAAAAGAGAAGACCAAAGGAAAAGATATAAGGATGGTCTATTCCACTTACGACGCTTTAAAGATCGCCTTAGAAAATCCGGACAAAAAAGCGATCTTCTTAGGGGTGGGCTTTGAGACCACTGCTCCCACTGTTGCTTTAGCAATAAAAGAAGCTAAAAGCAAAAAGATTAAGAACTTTTTTGTTCTATCCGCTTTAAAGCTGATCCCTCCAGCTATGAGATTTTTAGCCCAATCGAAAGATTTAAATGTCGATGGACTCATCTGCCCGGGACATGTGAGCACCATCATAGGAACTGTACCTTATCAATTTTTAGCAGATGAATTTAATATCCCATCTGTTATTTCGGGCTTTGAGCCTTTGGATCTGTTTCAGTCTTTGTATATCTTATTGAATCAAATAAAAAATAATGAGGCGATGGTTTCCAATCAATATTTTCGGGCAGTGAAAAAAGATGGAAATCCAGTGGCTTTGAATTTAGTGGATGCGGTTTTTCAGAAAGAGGATTCTGCTTGGCGAGGGATCGGTATTATCCCAGAGTCAGGATTAAAGGTCAAAGATGAATACCAAGAATTTGACGCCCCAAAAAAGATTATAGTCGAGGTTGAGAAAAGTAAAGAGCCGGCTGGATGTCTGTGTGGTCTGGTGATTCAGGGGAAGAAATCTCCATTGGATTGTTCTTTATTCGGCAAAAAATGCACCCCTCAATCTCCAATTGGACCCTGTATGGTTTCCTCTGAGGGCTCCTGCCAGGCTTATTTTAAGTATGGTGAAGGAGGCCTTGTCCAAAAAATGTAGGGACAGACCTTCAGGTCTGTCCAGGACAGGTCTGAAGACCTGTCCCTACAGCATCACCCTCCCCTTGTGGGAGAGGGTTAGGGTGAGGGGGTAATAAAGAGCAGAATTTATCCCGTATATATCAAAGACTAAAAAGTTTCTACGATTCTCTTACAAATGATAAAACAGAGTATCCGATGAAATCCAAAAATAAGTCAGATGAAAAGATAAGCCTCTCCCACGGTGCCGGGGGAAAACTCTCATTGGACTTGATTGACTCTCTCTTTAAAGAGAATTTCAACAACAAAATCCTTGATAGATTGGAGGACTCAGCAGTCTTTAATTTAAACGAGCAAAAGATCGCCTTCACTACCGATTCCTATGTGATCCAGCCCATATTTTTCCCCGGAGGGGATATCGGAAAATTAGCCGTTTGCGGAACCATAAACGACCTGGCAGTTATGGGCGCCAAGCCATTGTTTTTTTCCTGCTCTTTGATTATCGAGGAGGGGTTGGATAAATCTATTTTACAGAAAATTATCTTGTCGATGAAAAAAACTGCTCAAAAAGCCAAAGTTCAAATTGTGACCGGGGATACTAAAGTTGTAGAAAAAGGGAGTGCGGATAAGATCTTTGTGAATACTTCGGGAATCGGCGTTATTTCAAAAGGGATCGATTTAGGCAAGGAGAAGATAAAAGTTGGGGATAAAATCATAATCAATGGAACCATCGGCGACCATGCCACAGCAGTTTTGTCTTCCAGGGAGGGTTTGGAATTTCAAACTAAAGTAAAAAGTGACTGTGCTTTTCTTTCTGATCTGATCAGCCCAATTTTGGAATTTAAAAATAAGATAAAGTTTATGCGAGACCCCACCCGGGGTGGCTTAGCCTCGGCATTAAATGAGATGGTATCCGAAAAAAAATTTGGGGCAATTTTATTTGAGGAAAAAATTCCTATCAAGAATGAGGTCCAAGGATTTTGCGAGCTTTTAGGGTACGATCCTTTATATCTGGCAAATGAGGGGAAGGTGATAATTGTGACCGCACCGGAAATAGCAAAAAAAGTTTTAAGCCTGTTAAGAAAAAAACCCAAAGGCAAAAATGCCGAAATCATCGGAGAAATAACAGATAGATTCAAAGGGATAGTGGGATTAAAAACAAAATTTGGCGGGACCAGAGTGGTGGATATGCTGGTAGGTGAGCAGTTCCCTCGAATTTGTTAAAGGATCATTATGCACGAGATGGCAGTTGCTGAAAATATCATAAAAGTTATTGAGGAAAAGTTAGCCGAACAAAACCAAAAAGGGAAGGTAACTAAAATCAATTTAAAAATTGGGAAGCTCACCTGTGTAGAACCGGAGGCTTTAAGATTATCCTTTGAGGTAATTTCGAAAGAAACCCCTTTCCAAAAAGCATCTCTTTATATTGACTCAGTTCCCATCACTGGAAAATGTAAAGACTGTCAGAAAAGTTTCTCTTTAAACGACTTAGAATTTGCCTGTCCCTTTTGCAGCTCTTTTAGAATGGAGATAAAAACCGGCAAAGAGCTTTTTATAGAATCATTTGAAATCGAATGAAAAAACCAGAAGATTGAGGATAAAATATGAAGATTCAAGTCTTGACCGACATTTTGAAAGCCAACCAGACTATTGCTTTGGAGAATAAAAAGATTTTCGATAAAAACCAAATTCTGGTCTTGAATTTTATGAGCTCTCCCGGTTCAGGAAAAACTTTGATTCTGGAGAAGACCGTTGAAAAATTAAAAAAAGATTTCAATTTTGCGGTGATCGAAGGGGATGTAGCTACTTCCAAAGATGCGGAACGATTGGCAAAATATGATATTCCTGTAGTTCAGATAACCACAGAATCCTTTGGCGGAGACTGTCATTTAGATGCCAATATGGTCAAAAAAGCAATGGAGACTTTAGATTTATCCGGTGTCCAGATTTTATTTATCGAAAATATCGGCAATTTAATTTGCCCGGCTGGATTCGATTTAGGTGAAGATAAAAAGGTTATTGTTTTAAGTTTGACCGAAGGTGAAGACAAACCCAGCAAATATCCAGTCGCTTTTAGAAATTCAGATCTGCTTTTAATCAACAAAATTGACCTTTTGCCTCATCTGGATATAGATTTAGATTTATTGATGGAAAACTCTAAGAAGGTCAATCCTGAGCTTTTTTCCATTAAACTTTCCGCCAAAACAGAACAAGGGTTTGAAAACTGGCTGGACTGGTTAGTTAAAGAATACCGATCTAAGGCACAAAAGAAGTGTACCTCAGAAGGTTGAAAAGTCAGTTCTTGAGGTTCGGTCCGAACCTCAATAGGCAAAATGATAAAGAATAGTAGGGGCGGGTTTCAAACCCGCCCCTACCTGAGATCATAGATTGCAGGGTGAAGGTCCACCTTTCAGGACATAATTAGCCAAGTAGACGACATCCCCCAAAGAAATTTGATTATCACAAACTGTATTGATATCGTTCACCGCCCCGGACTCCATGGGACGGGGAGCTGACCCTCCCTGCAAAACATACCGGGCTAAATAAACCACATCGGTCAAAGCAATATCCCCATCCCCCTTCACATCCCCGTGCCAGAAAGAAATAGCCGGAACAAATCCAGAAAAACCTTTGAAATTGGTGCTGGACATCTTAGTTACCGGCGAAGGCTGACCACCCGAGGAGATTCGCAAGGAGTAGTTGGTAGAACTACCACCTCCTCCGAAATTGTCTAAAACATCGCCCACCAATATGAAATTGGCAGCACCTGTAGGGGCTTGATTGATCAAGCCCGCAACTAAAAGCCCAAATAAAACTGCGGTTAAACTCTTTTTGTTTTTCATTTTACCTCCTAAAGGGTATTTACGTTTTCTGCGTAGGGACAGACCTTCAGGTCTGTCCGGACAGGTTTAAAAACCTGTCCCTACGTCTTTTTTTTTGTAGGGCAAACCTTCAAGTTTGCTTGTTTTTTCGCTCCGCCATAGGCGGAGCCCTACGCTGCTTTTTTCGTAGCGTCCGGGTTTATCCCAGACGTTGTCCCCTCTCCTCTTGAGGAGAGGGTTAGAGTGAGGTCTTTTCGTCCCGCCAAAGACGGGACGCTACTCATTTCCCTTTTGGGTGGAGCAAAAGCTCCACCCCTACATTTTTTTGGCGACCCTGAAAGAGTCGCACTACGTAGGGACAGACCTTTCCCCCGCACTTTGCGAAGGACAAGCCTCCTATCTCGTTTTCTCCAGTTCCATGATTCGGTGTCTCAGTTCTTCTATGACCTGCTTCAGCTCCTGGTTCTCCTTGATCATCTCCTTCACTCCCGCTAAAGCCACGCCAGCAATATCCTCCGCAGAAAGGTATTGGTTATCCCGGTTGCCATCCTCTTTAACTGTCCCCACGTCGAAAGCTTGGATGAAATCTTCAGCCACCGGTCCAATATGGCGTTCCTCTGAATTCTTGAAACTCCAGGCTTCAACCGGGAGGTTAGAGATTTTCTTAAGTAACTCCTGGCTATTTAAGGTTTGAAAGTTCTCTTTGAAACTGCGACTGGAGCCATTGGTCCAAACACCACCAGCAGTCAGATATGCTCCGTTACCGTTCGTTCCATCAGTCCCCACATGTATGGGATAGGATATCCCGCCATCCCGGTCATCCCGGTTTATGCCGAGCCTACCAGAATAACTTCCGTCGAAGAAGACAACTCTATAGCCAGTATTAACATATACACCGGCACCAAATATCATGGAATAGTACCCAAACCCTGTTAGAGTATCAGAATACCCTCCGGGGATAGTAGAATATTCCCCGCTGGCGGTGTTGCCTTGTCCACCTCCTACGGTTGACTTATAACCGCTGGCGGTGTTGTCAGTTCCACCTCCTACGGTTGCACCACCCTCGCTGGCGGTGTTGGTAGCTCCACCTCCTACGGTTGCATAATCGAAGCTGGCGGTGTTGTAAAATCCACCTCCCACGGTTGCACTAACCCCGCTGGCGGTGTTGTCATATCCGCCTCCCACCGTGCAGTATTTATAGTTCTGTCCACTTGCCCCGGTGGTGCAGGCTACTCCGAGGTTCACATGGGTAGAGTCATTGGTGCCCCAAAGTTTATTGCCATATCGGGCAATACCCCACGGACCATAGGTATAAAGGTAAGGGCGGGGATTGGTTCCACCGGCATCCGTTGGGAATATCCAATCATTGTCAGCCCCTGCAGTTCCAGCCCGGTAAGCATAAGCCACACTCACAATTTCTTTTCGGGGGGTCATCTCTGGATCTCCTCCCACCTGCACCCCTAAATACCTTACTGACCCATCAAAAACAGTTGCCGGTAAGGAAGTTATGCTCCCCAACATTACGCTGAATACCCCTTTATCTACGGTAACTGCTGGATGAGCCTCAGTCCACAAGGCAACACCCCCAACCGCGACGTCATAGATCTTAAAAGTCATTGCGTAGTTGCCGTCAATTAAAAGCCCCACCGGCGTAGTTAGCTTTCCCTGATAGCTGATACTATCGGGAACATCAGCATAAACCCAAGATGAAAAAACAAAGATGAATGCTAAAATGATAAAAACTTTTGCGAGTCTCATTTCTTGCTCCTTCCATTTTTAAAAAGTTATAAAAATATTGGTGAACATTTGCCCCCTTCTAAAAAGAAAGAAAAAGCATATACCCTCACCTCCCAGATTAAGTTTAGATTGACAAGAAACCAATCCCCTCTCTATAAATCATCCCTTTTAGTCCGGACAGTGACTTTTTTAAATGCCGGACATTAGAAATTCTACTATAATAAGTGATAAAAATATAAGCATAAATATCTTATTTGTCAAGAAACAAAACCGCAAAATATAGAAGATAATGTCGAAACCGCCCTTCGACTTTGCTCCCTTCGGGTCTGAGCCTCAGGGTCGAAGACAGGGCAGTGAGCTTGTCGAACTGCAAGGGTTTCGACCCACGAATTGTAGGGGCGGAGCTATGTCTCCGCCCTTAATCCGCGTCTGGGTGCTTTGCAATTCTAAAAATCAGACGCGAAATCCCGCCATAGGCGGGACTACTCCAATTTTCTTTCGTCCTGCCTTTGGCAGGACGCTGCGAATGATCAATAAAAATATAAAGGAAAAAAACTTGCTTTTTCTCAATATTTAATATAATTTTGCTTTTGTCCAAAAATGAAACTTGAAGTTTTTAGATTGCGTATGTTACCTTTAAAAAACTAAATCACTAACCTTTAACCTTGGGAGAAGAATGGTATTCGAACTAAAGAGAATCGACGTCTGGACTTGCACCAAGATCGCCTTCTTTTTGTGTGGGATTTTTGGGCTTTTAATCGGGCTTTTCTACGCTTTGATCATCGCTATGGTGGGAAGTTTTTTGGGACCTTTGAGCGGCGGAGAATTAGGCTCTTTAGGAGGGATTTTCTCCGGAGCTTTAGGTATCTTTATTGCTTTCTTCTTAGCGATATTTTATGCAGTCTTTGGAGCGATTCTTACGGCCATTTCAGCCTGGCTTTATAATATCTTTGCCAAATCTATCGGTGGAGTGAAAATCACCTTAAATGAGGAGAAGATTGCTACTATAACTTCAGTCCCGCCCGAGGAGAAATCACCGGGAAGTTATAAGTATGAGTGAAGTAAGAGTAAGGATCGCTCCTTCTCCTACTGGCTTTTTGCACGTAGGGACTGCTCGAACTGCGATCTACAATTATCTTTTTGCCAGAAATAAGGAGGGGAAGTTTATCTTAAGGATAGAAGATACCGACCCGGTGAGATCCCTTCCCCAGATGGTTGATCCCATAATCGAAAGTTTGAAATGGCTGGGGATGGAATGGGACGAAGGTCCTTATTTTCAATCCAAAAGATTTGACATCTATCAAAGATATGCCCAAAAGATTGTGGAGAAGAAAAAAGCCTACCCTTGTTATTGCAGTCCAGAAGTCTTGTTGCAGAAAAAGGATGAAGCCATAAAACAAAAGAAAGACTGGAAATATGACCGCACCTGTTTAAGATTGTCTTTTGAGGAAAGAAAAACTTTAGAGGAAAAAGGAACACCCAAAGCCATTAGACTTCTAGTCCCCCCGGGAAAAACAAAATTTGATGATCTGGTCTATAAACATCTGGAAAAAGAAAACAAAGATTTAGATGATTTAATACTCGTTCGTTCCGATGGAAGGCCCACTTACAATTTCGCCTGTGTAGTGGATGATGTGGAGATGAAAATTTCTCATGTGATCAGAGGGAATGATCATATTGCCAACACCTTCAAGCAGGTCTTAATCTATCAGGCTTTGGATTTAACCCCCCCCATTTTCGCCCATCTACCTTTAGGATTGGCTGAGGATCGGCAAAAGATATCCAAAAGAAAAGGGGCAGTCTCGGTTTTCGATTACAAAGAGCAGGGATTTTTGCCCGAGGCACTCTTTAACTTTTTAGCCCTTTTGGGCTGGTCACCTAAAGACAATCGAGAGATATTATCCAAAGACGAACTGATAGACCTTTTCTCCTTAGAGGCGGTTAACCCCTCCAATCCGATTTTTGATTTGCAGAAGTTGGAATGGATGAATGGAGAATATATCCGAGCTTACGATGATAAAAAACTTTTAGAATTGGTTATCCCTTTCTTGACCAGAGAAAATTTGATAAATCAACAGACGGCGAATGAGAAAAAAGGGTGGCTTTTGAAATTTGTTTCCATCCTCAAGGAAAGATGCAAAACCTTAAAAGATTTTGCCGAAAAAGGTAAATACTTTTTTACTTTTGACTATCAATACGAGCCGAAAGCGGCAAGCAAACATTTCAATTCGGCTGAAGCGGCTGACAGACTTAGTGCTTTTGTTGATCGATTATCGCACTTGGATAGTTTCGAAAAAGAGAAAATAGAACAAGCACTACGCCAGCTGGCAGATGAGATGAAAATAGAGCCAGCTTCTTTGATTCATATAGTTCGTCTGGCAGCCACCGGCGTCTCAGGCGGTCCGCCTCTTTTTGATCTTTTGGAACTCTTGGGCAAAGAGGAGGTGGTAAAAAGATTAAAAAAAGCGGTTGAGTTTATGCAAGCGAAGTTTAGCTGAAAGTCTAATCTTGCAATGTAACGGGAATAGGAATTTCCGGTGCTCAACGGTTTTGCTTCGGCATTTCCTAATTCTAAGCGTCAGAAATATATATAATGTCAATGAGACTTAAGCCCAACAGGAGGATAAACAATGATACTAAAAATTCTGGAACGAGGCAAGATTAACTATAAATTGCCAACCTTAACTCTTGACGTGAATCAGATAGCTCTCAAAGACCCATCTCAGCGGCCTCCAGAAATGGAAGGTCTAGCTCCACTTGAGTGGAATTATTTTTATCTACAAAAGGTGGAACTTTGTGTAACTCCTGAAACTCCCGATGAGATAACTAAAAAGACACCGCTTTCTAATCTCGGTGCCGCGGCATATTCTCGATTCCAAAAAAGTCAGCTTTTTAAAACCCGGCCTCCTGGAACGACTCTCAATCTTACAGACAAGGAATCAAACATTTTGTGGACGGAGAGCAAGCAGATACTATGGCCGGGAGTTTCTCAGTTAATACCTCGGCAAATGGCGGATGTGAATCAAATTTTTTATCACACGATTGCATCAGGCTCATTAGTCAATTCGGCATTCATAACAATCGATAAAAACTTTCACAATCATGCTGCAGAACTGAGGACCAAATTAGGAATTAAAATCTTATATCCATATGAAGCCTGGGAAGAGTTTCAGCTAAAGTACGATCTTTACAAACCAAATGGCAAGGAGATCGAAAGCCTTTGGGCTGATCAGCAGCAATATTTTGAAAAGCTCAAAAACGAGGCAAAGATAGACTAACATAAGTAAGCTTGTAAACAAGAAAGATTGTTAACCACCCCGCTAAGGCTGGGATGTTTGACCTACAATGCAAAAGAAGTGAGGACAAGGACCCCGCAGAAGCGGGATTTCGCTTCGCTCAACAAGCCCTCTCCCTACAAAACCCTTAGAGCTTTTGGGCAAAGAGGAGGTGGTAAAAAGAATTGAAGTGCAGTGAAGTTTATACAAGCGGAACTTGGTTAATGTTAAACTCCCATTGCGTCGAGTTTTTCTAATTCCAATGATATATTTGTTTAAGTGAGAAAATGATGATAAACTCTGACCAAAGTGGGTTTTCTGGTGAGACCTGCGATGATAACTTGCTCAAGCTACGTCTTGAAAATGTCCATGAAACCCAGAAACGAATTCAGCGCTTATTCGGTCTCATGTATTTGCTGTTCTTACTGGTAGTGCTAACTTGGTACAACACCAATTTTGAGGGCTCGCCGCTTGAGAAAGACATCGAAAGAGTGGAAAAGGCTTTAACGATTGAAATGTTGAGGCCGTGGGACAATTTCCTTCGGAGAACTGCCAGTTGCTTTCATTCCTATTTCTTCGGATACAGCAAGCATGGTGTGGTGACTCAGTCTGATTTGAAGGGGTACATTGAATACTATGAGTCTGAAAACAAAAAACAAGCAGACTTAATTAGTCTCGGATTACAAAGACCTTGGCCTGTGGATGAGATGAAAGACTTGCTTGATTCCGAAGAACAATGGCAAAATTGTGCATTTTGGGCCCGCCAAGACACGTTGGTCTCTTTCCTATTTAGCTTACACTTGTACCTTGAAAGATACAGGATTGAACGATTGAGAGCATACTACGACCGCAGCATCGAAAAGTTCTGGGCGGAAACTGATTCAGTGAATGCCCCCGTCGATTCGGTGCTTGTTTCACTTGCTGCTAAGATAGACAGTCTCAGAAAACCTTTAGAGCGCCCAGTCACATTTGGTATGCATCCGATTGTGAGTGGACTGAGAAATTGGGCAACAATTTGGGGCGAGCTTTGGAGCTTCAATGAGTACACTCGGTTTGATTTAAACGATTTGTTATTGACACTGCAAAAACTCAATCACGTCTCTTGGTTCAAAAAGGAGGTCACTAAGCATCGAGATATCTTGCTTCGGGTGCAAGGAGACTTAGATAGCATTTTGAGACGTACGACCATACCCGATAGTCTTCGCTTTTTTCGTGAAAAAACCGGCATTCAATTTCATGAACTTTCTACTATCCTGAGTTCGGGACTTCTTGCGCTTCATGATTTGCCCGACAGCGTCCAACTTCCCCACCTCTGCAGTCTGGTCTATGGACATCTCGCTGATGGAATTATAGGTGATACGATGCTGTTGGAAGTGTATTTCCCGACCTACGTGCAGGCTCTTGAGGAATTCAACATAGATAAGGTTAGCGGTGTCAAGACGCTTCAAAACATTCTTGTATCACAGCGAGGCAATGCGAAACAGAAAATACAGATGCTTGGTGCGGAGATATCCTCCAGATCTATTTTCTACTTCCTGCCGACTATATGTCTCGCCTTATACTTGTTGGCGGTTTTGCTAATGCGTCACCTGTGTGTGCTCATCCGGGTAGGCCAAGACGAACTCTGGGAAAAATCTCATGCGACCACCTTACCCATTGAAGCGCTCAAGGCTCCTTTGCTTTTCACAGTTCGACCCAACTGGGCGGGGCTTCTTTTGATTCTGCTTCCTGGCTTTGGGACCGTCGGCGTACTTATAGATCAAATGATCTTAGCAGGAGGACGAGGTATCGTATTGAATTCTTATGTTGTATGGCTGTTAATCTTGTTCTACGTAATTGTATTGTGTTTTGTCTTCAACAACGCACGCTTACTACAGAAGCTAGCAAAGGGCACAGCATTGCATTTTCCGGAAATTCTTAAAGACGAACAGAAATCTGGCACGCAAAAGCATGCACAAGGTGACAATTCTTCAAACCCTAAATAGGGTTAAACCTATTAACCAAGGGCATATATGCTATTCAAAAAAGAAATCAGAAAGCCAATCCTAACACTTTTGTTTCTATCTTTGGGCGGATGGATGCTTCATTTTCGTATTCATCCCATATCAGCAAACCCGTTAAATTTTGTCCCCTTTTTCTTTGGGCTATTCGATGTCCTTATCACGCCACAGTTATTCAACTACAAAAAAACAGTTGTCATCGCCTATTTATTTAATGGACTGGGGGTGATAATCGGTGCAATTACCATGGCCGCTTTCAGTCTTTCAGCTTTGCCTGCCCCGTTGACATTCACCAGCGTAATATTCAAAACCACATTAGCGGATATTCTTATTCTGTTCCCGAAACTTTTCATTGGGCAGATGATTCTATCACATTTTCATCCAGCGGGATTGGGGCGGATGTTTACCACCAGTTGGTGGATCAGACATTTTTTCTATCTTTCGGCAGTTTTTTCTTTGGGACATTTTTTATGGAGATAAAGCGATGCTAAAATATTTTGTTCGCGGACGAATGGGCTGGTGGATATTGCATATCGTTGTCGTCTCGTTTTTCTTTTGGTTGGGCCATTTTGTCCGTTTTTAGCCGTGTAGGTCAGGAGCCCTGTGCTCCTGACATCCCCTTGATGCAAAAGTCTTGTAGGTCAAGCATGTCGAAGAACTGCCTGACAAAAAGAATGTCAATTACCCCACCAAAGGCGGGGATGGTTGACCTGCAAAGCAAATTGTGTAGGTCAAAAGCACTGCGCTTTTGACCCAGCCATTGGGCAGGTCCATAGGGTACCTGACGTACAATTCTATGTCTTAGGAAAGGAGGTGACAATGTTGAGAAAAAGTTATCTGCTTGTGGTGATTGCTGTGTTAATCACCATTTTAGGCTCGACGCCTGTGCATGCCAAAAATCGACCTATTCAGTTCGCTCTGGTGACGCCGATTCAGATCTTCCCGGAAAAGGACTCTATTACCGGCATTCGCTTCAACCTGCTTTATGGTCGGAATGTCTCAGTAACAGGCTTGGATGTGGGCATGGTCAATCACACTACCACAGGCTCGTTTAAAGGGCTACAGTATGGTTTGGTCGGCCTTGCTGATTCCGAATTCTTAGGCTGGCAGGACTGCGTAGTGAATGTTGCCAATCATCGGTGCGAAGGACTGCAGTGGGGTTTCGTCAACTACGCCGGGAATATGAGTGGGCTCCAACTGGGCTTGGTGAATTATGCTAAGAGCATGAAGGGCCTGCAGATAGGATTGGTAAACATCATTAGGCAGGGAGGACAATTTCCGGTTTTCCCTATCGTCAACTGGTCGTTTTAGCGATCCTTGGGGTTCACTGTTGCCAACTATTCTGAAAGTTATGTAGTTATGTAGGTCAGGATCGTGGAGTTCCTGACCTACTCGGCTTTGGATTGTTTTTTTAGGGTTTCAAATACGTTAGAAAGTAGACCAGAGATAACGGTCAAAATCTATGGTGTCGTTTTTGTCGAACTTTACACCTTCCTTCAGTAACATCTCTTTTTGAATTTCATAACCATATTTTGGTTTCAAAGATATCTGCCCTCTCCGGTTAACCACTCTGTGCCAGGGCAATTTATCTTTTCGAGTAGATGAGTGTAGTATCCATACCACCTGACGAGCAGCACGGGGATTACCTGCATATGCCGCAATCTGGCCATAGGTTGCTACCCTACCTGAGGGTATCTTTTTGATGATATCTTTCACTCTCTGGCTAAAAGAAGAACCTTCAAATATCTTTTGTCGTTTTATCTTCATTCTGTTCAGACTCTACTTTCTTCATATGGTAATGGACAGCAGGCGAAAAATGTTCTATTTCAAGAACGCCCCTCCTCAAATGGATCGTCTTTTGCCTCCAGGTGTAAGCGATGTAGAAACCGATGAGCAACGGGTGCTATCAGGATCGCTGCAGTTGCTAAGAAAACTATACCTGAAAAGAGTGAGTAGAAGGATGCAAACACCTTACCCCCACTGGTATGTAGCTCGTTCACCGGCCCCATACCCCCCAGAATCATCGACGCATTCAAAAGAGAGTCGAGCCAGGGTAGACCCTCAGTAAAATGATAACCCGCTACTCCAATGGATAGTGATGCAAAAATCACTAATAATGCAACAAGAACGTGCCAAGCCAGACGGCGAATGAAATGGCGTCTTGGCAGGAGTGGTTGCGATCGGTGCTCATACATTTATCAACTCCTTGGAAGTTTTGTAGGTCAGGAGCCTTTGGCTCCTGACTTGCTTACTTGGGCAACTGAGTATCGGAACAGAAAGCCTGTGTCAGTTGAATTCATTTTTGTAGTCATAAGAATGACCCAATTTCTCATTGCATCTTATACAATTCTTGAGATACCAGGATGCTTTTGACCCACAGGTGCATTTCCAATACTTCTCCTGGTAATCTAAAAAGCTATCTATCCTCTTTTCTTTGATCATTATCAGATTTGGAATACAATCGGCATGATGGGGGACGCCATCGTCATTGAACTTTTTCAATATTTCGCATGGAAAATCAATACATTCACCGCAGTTGGTTAACGCTTTGCTTTTTGCGCATTCTCGGATTTTGCAATTTCCAGATTGGTTATCCGAACGACATCCGGGACAAAATTGAAGTTGGGCGTTTTTATATTGATCATATTTTGAAGGCATGTCTTTCAAATGCTGCGGATTTTTCTCATCAAACGCAACTTTGAAACTACATGCCCCACAATACAAACCGCAGTAAGCCAGCAAATTGATATTTTCTGCCATTATGGCCTCTTCAGAAAATTGTCAGGAGCCCTGTGCTTCTCACTCATTTTATTGAATTTCAAAAAAAGAATGATTTAAGATCTCGTTTGCGAGTAGTTTTTCAAAAAATTATCAACTTTGTCAATCAGATATGAGCATATTTCTACAAGAATATTCTTGGCTATTCTTACCTCATACTTTTCTGAGGTTAAACTATGGGAGCCAGTATCTGAAATAAGTGCTGAAAAACCTGTCAGCAGTCTTTCTTCTTTGTCGGAGATAAACTTAATATGCCTGAAGTAACTCATCGCTTCTCCCATCGTTCCTTTACCTGTCCATTGAGGTATAGGCTTTCCTGTTGTATCATGAATCTTAATAGTGAATTCGCGTAATGATTCTTCATATATGTTCCGAACAAATGCTATGCTTTTTGAAAACTCAAACTTAGAACCGGTTTCTTCAATCTCAATATCAATCCTTTCCAATGCTTCTATCAAATCCTCGCTGAGCTTTAACTCTTGGTATCTGTGGATTAAATATTTTTTGTCTTGGTTGATTTGCGAACTTACTCCTCTAAGTTCTTGCTTTGTTCTCTCAAATCTAATTTTTGCCAAAACGCCCGTTAGATCGGAAAGCAATTTATCAAGCATTGTAATCAAGGTAAAAGAACGCGTTGGTGCCGACGGGAATGTGAAACTTTTTCCCCGCAAATCCACTTTGTTGATACACTCCTTAAACTTACCAACTATAGCCTCAATTTTCTTCAAATGATCATCTGAAAATAGATATGGTTCATTGAATACAACTTTGTGTATACAAGAAATAATGTTAATGTTTTGTTCATTTATTGAACTGTAATCTTTTATCCGTTGAAGCAGTCCGTTTAAAACTTCATCTATTCTATCTGACTTTAGGTAAACCATGGCGGCAACATCGCAGTGCTGCCTGATGAGTTCCCTGGCCTTTCTCTTCGGCACTGACGACAAAAAATATGTTCCCGCGACCTTTGGAATAGGCCATATAAAATTGAAACCTATTATTTGCCAGAAAAAATCCTTACCAGTATCAGTATTTATTTTCGATTCTAACTGTAAAAGCAATTCTACATATTCATTGCTAAATTCCCGCACTCCTCGACCGCTTCCATCTGTGCTCTTAGGACTATAGAATAAAGGAGGTGATTTCGAAATAGGTTCTAATATGTATCCGATTTTTTCGGCAATTTCTTCTTCCTGCATAGCTTTTCTCCATGCAATAAAAATACTATCTCCCACCCTGTTTCTGTTTTTTCTCAATCTTAGCCCATTCATCCTGTAAAGTTACTGTCCGATTGAATACTAATTTTTTATCGGATGAATCGGGGTCAACACAGAAATAGCCCAACCTTAAGAACTGATATCTGTTTCCTGGTTTTGCAGCTTTAAGGTTTGGTTCGACTTTGCACCAGGTCAAAGTCTCCAACGAGTTTGAATTCAAATTAGCTTTAAAGTCGAAACCTTCCTCGACATCGTCTGGGTTCTCTTGCAAAAAGAGATGGTCATACAAGCGTACTTCAGCTTCGAGAGCATGGGCCGCAGAGACCCAGTGCAAGGTAGCCTTTACTTTGCGCCCGGCTTTTGCTCCACCGCTTTTAGTCTCAGGGTCATAACTGCAGTGTAGCTCTACCACCTCGCCGGTCTTGTCATCCTTAACTATCCGCTCACATTTGATAATATAGGCATGTTTTAGACGAACCTCTTTGCCGGGAGATAGTCGGAAAAACTCTTTGGGCGGAACCTCTCGAAAATCATCTCTTTCGATATACAGCACTCGTGAAAAAGGGACCTTACGCGTCCCCATGCTTTTATCCTCTGGATTGTTTATCGCCTCTAACTCTTCCACTTTATCTTCCGGATAGTTGTCTATGATCACTTTAAGCGGTCGCAATACAGCCATAACCCGAGGCGCACGCTTGTTCAGATCTTCCCGCAAACAGTGATCGAGCAAGGCGATGTCAACAACACTTTCCCTCTTGGCTACTCCGATACGCTCACAGAAGTTTCTTATTGCCTCGGGGGTGTAACCGCGCCTGCGCAAGCCCGAAATCGTGGGCATGCGCGGATCATCCCATCCACTAACATAGCCTTCTTCTGCCAGTTGCAACAGCTTTCGCTTGCTTAGAACTGTGTGGCTCAAATTGAGACGAGCAAACTCGATCTGCCGGGGGTGATGTATGTTCAATTGATCCAAAAACCAGTCGTATAACGGACGATGGTCTTCAAATTCGAGAGTGCAAATCGAATGGGTGATCCCTTCGATGGAATCGGATTGGCCATGGGCAAAATCATATGTCGGATATATACACCACTTGTCACCGGTCCGGTGATGTGTCGCATGCAGGATGCGATACATAACCGGATCCCGCATATTCAAATTTCCAGAAGCCATATCGATTTTCGCTCGAAGGACACGGCAACCATCCAGAAATTCACCTGCCCGCATACGTTCAAACAGATCAAGGTTTTCCTCCACCGAACGATTACGATAGGGACTCTCCTTGCCGGGTTCAGTCAAGGTGCCTCGGGTTTCTCTGATCTCATCTGCACTCAAGTCGTCAACGTAGGCTTTACCTTTTTTAATTAACTCCACCGCATAATCGTAGAGCTGTTCAAAATAGTCCGATGCGTAAAACTCTCTGTCTTCCCAATCGAATCCCAGCCAGTGTACATCTTCCTTGATTGATTCAACATATTCGGTTTCCTCTTTGGTTGGATTAGTATCGTCGAACCTCAAATTGCATAGACCTCCGTATTGAGCGGCAATACCAAAATTGAGGCAGATAGATTTAGCGTGTCCTATATGCAGATAGCCGTTCGGCTCCGGTGGAAATCGGGTATGCACTCGCCCACCATATTTGTTTATCTTTAAGTCCTCCTCGATAATCTCCCGGATAAAATCGGAGGGTCGAGGATTTCTGGTCGGGTTCATATTCGTGGTTCCCTTCTTTTTTTCCTTTTACTGTTACTTGGTTCGTTGTTCGTCGATTTTGTGTTGTGTAAGATCCTCAGATCTGACACAGCAAAAAAGTAGGTCAAAACCCCTGTGGTTTTGAGAAACCAGCCATTTGGCGTTCTCTTTAGGCAACAATAAATTGTTGCACTCCAAAAAAAATCAACTTCTCGAATCTTCAGTCTCCTGATGCGCTTCTATTGACTCCGGTTTTTCAATCTGTGTCAATTTATCCCCGAACCTCTGCACTTTCTTTTCCGCATAATCATAACAATTTTTAGCGTGCCCAAGATGAGTGCCAATTTTATAGAAATCTTCTTGGAATTTCAAAAAGTCACCACTCAATCTTTCTAAATTCCGGATAACATCTAATGCCCGCTCTTCGATCCTCATCCCCTTCAAACCTAATAGAATCGTCTTAAGATAGATATAAAAAGTATGGGGAGAGACCGGAATGACTTTTTTCTCCAAAGAGTAAGAGCTGATGCTTTTCTCCTGGCCAGAGGTTTCATCTTTGATTATCGTCTCATAATAGATATTCTCCGCAGGAATATACATCAAAGCAAAATCATAAGTCCCTTCATCCTGAAGAATATATTTCCCAGCAATAGCATCGATATGTTTTTTAACATCGGAGACAAATTGCCTTCGAAAAGACCTTTTGTTTTCATCCGATTCAGCTTGTATCATTTTTCTGAAATTTTCTAAAGGAAATTTGGCATCCACCGGAACTAAACCATCCCCCAATTTAATTACCGATCCACCCTCTCCCCGGATTTAAAGGTATAGGGCAGGGAAAAATTTTCTATAGGTAAAATCTGAGATAATAAATCGCCCAATAAAAGCTCCCCCAATCCCCCTCTCAACTTGGGAGCCCTTAAAATCTCCTGTAATGAAGAAATATCCTTCCCCACTTCATAGATTCTTTTATTGGATTCCTCCAATCGAGCTAAATTAGTCTGCACATCAGAAACTGCCTTGGTAGTATGTTCCAATCTTCGATCGATCAAAAGGCTGGCATCATCTAAGCTTTTCCTTACCTGTTCCCTTAAGCTGTCGATCTGCTGTTGCATCAAAAGCAAAGATTGCCCCTCTGGTCTTGGCTTTAAAAGGAGGAACAGGACTAAAATTATAAGAACTGCTAATAAAATTAAAATCAGATATTCCATTTTTATAAACCGGATTGTAAACCTTCAGGTTTACTAATCACATCTTTTGTTAGCTTAGGAATTGTTGTCAAGATCCCTCCTATGGTGGGAGAAATTGCCTGTCAGCGTATTCTTAAGTAGGAAAATAAAGTCATGCCCAAATTAAGTCAGTTTTGTCTTGCTATTCTTTTCATCAGTGAATTGATTCAACTGTCGGATTTATCCAGTTCGAAGTTGGGAGTTCGGTTTTTTGATCTTTCTCAACAGGTAACTTCATTAAAGCTGGTAAAATTTTTTCTAAAATCGTCTTATTGTAGTTCAGGCTTTCTATGTCGATTTTCGCCAACCGAAATTTGAACTTTTCAATGAAAGGCTTTCTGACTGTAACTTCCTTAATAATCACTTCCATGAGATAATTACCTTCTTGCCAATACATATAGCTTTTGAAAAAATCCAACAAATCTTTGTGCTCTTTAGTGGAAATAAGTTCCGCTTTTGCATCGGTATTAATGTGTTTATCTTTTAAGAAGTTGTAGGTTTCAACAACTTTATCAGCTCTTATTTGAAACTCTTTCTGAAAATCACGGTCTTGGAATCCTATGAGTTTTTCAACAAGTGAAATGGTTGGAACTTTTAAGGCAATCGCTGGTTGATTTTTCGAAACCTCCGCAGTTTCACCAGTATAACTGCGAATTTGCTGCTGAATCTCATCTAAAAACGTCCATGTTAAAAATCTGGTGTCACCCTTTTCATGTGTAACTTTCAAAGTAATCTTCTCGATCAAAGCATCTTTTTTTTGAGAAGAGATAGAACAATTAAAGTTAATTATAGGGCCAAAGATATTATAACTCAATTGGAGTTTTGGACTCAAAATTAATTTTAAAACTGGCTTCGAATATTTTTTATAAATCCAACTGGCAATCTGTGGCAACCAAGCTGCAGCCCCTATAAAGGCAGCAATTTCTGCTGGTCTCATAGCTACTCCCAATAAAAATCATACACGGATTCTCCGTCTCCTGAAGATACATTTTAAGTTCCTCATACGAAGTTCCATCTCAAATATATTACCAATTTCCAATCTTTACATAAATGCACCATCTCAGTTCCTATGATACTTTATCCCCCTCTGAGAATCAAGTCTTTTAATCGAGCAGAAAATCCAATTCCCCCTCAAACCGATTTTTACTTCCCCGCAAACGGGCTTTTTAAAATCGGCGGCTTGGAGGGTTTGGCTTCGGTCTTTTTCAGCTCTAACTCCTCCACTATGATCGAAGGTGCCACAATAGATACCGGAAGCTCAAAATTGCGTCCCATAAGGAAATTATAAACATAAGGGTCACCCCCTGCCTCAGCAATATCCTTCAAAGCCCGCACCGTTGTCCCCTCAAACTCCATCCCTCTTAAAAGCTCTTCCTTCCCATCCTTCACATAAATTTTATAAGCCTCCACCGGAAAGCAAAGATCTGCCTCCAGCTGGGTTGGGGTTAAATTGGTATTGGGATCGGTCTCCAAACGGAAATTCTTATCCCTCAATTTGGTGACGATGATTCCATATTCTAAATCCATGTCTTTGCAGTATTCCAATAATTTTGATTTCAAATCCGAAAAATTTGTCTTCTCCAGAGTGGTAATGATCAGGTTAGCCGGCCTTCCCGCAATAGGCATATAGACGCTACCTCGGGCATGTCCATTGCTTTGTTTTATCTTCTTGGTCGGTATCCGGCTCATCAATAGATTCACCAATTTACCTTTTTCTACTAAAGAAACCTTCTGGGCCAAAACCCCATCGTCATCAACTTTGTACTCCCCGATCAGAGATGCGCCGTTAAAGTTATTAATCGTAGGGTCATCCACCAGATCAAAAAAAGAGGGGAGGATTCTTCGATAAAGCTTTCCGGAAAGCTTGCTTTTCTGAACCATATCCGCAAAATTTTCATCGGCCAACAAAGGAGCCCGGGGAGAGGATATATTGGCCGCCAGAAGCTGTCGGAAAAACTCACCGGATGCCTGTCCGGTGAAAATCACCGGTCCAACATAGTCTGAAAGTTGTTCCGCCTTAGATAAATCCAAAGTCCTCTGGGCCAGTTCTTTTATCTTTTTTGCCATCTGTTCTTTTTTAGGAAAGTCCTTTAAATCCCGGGCATAAAAGGTCTCGAAGTCATAGATGTTCTGTCCATCCTCAGCCTGGGTGGAAGCAGAGGCTTCCAAAAGAATGATAAAATTCCCTTGGCGATTTTTAAATCCTTCGCTGTTTAAGAAATATCTGTTGATCGCCACAGCCTTAAATTTTACTTCCGAATCGTTTATCAGAGGAAAATCTTTGAAAATCGAACAAAGCTCCTCTACCCCCCCTACCCAGGACTGTTTATCTATCATCAAACGGACTTTTGGTTCAATCTCTGTAAAAGGTTTCTCTTTGGAAAAATCCTCAGGGAGGTCGGTTATACTTTTGGTCTGCACATAGGCTTTCTTTTGGGAAAGTTTTTCTAAAGCCCTTTTATAAGCTTGATCAGTTGCCAGCCAGATATCCTGTCTTAAAGCATCATAATTATCCTCTAAAGAAAGTTCCACCGGTTGTTGATATAGCCCATACCAATCCCCAATGAAATTAGTATTGTCGAAAGTATAATCCCCTACTCGCAGGTCCACCGTCAAGAATCTTTTATTATCATCCTCTTTTCGGGAAATAGTCCCAAATGAGCCATCCAATTCGAAGTCTTCGAACTCAGTTATCACATATTCCACGTAATAAGGTTTGTCCAGATTCTCCATCTTCAACTTTTGAACTGTCCTGGAAAGCTCATCTTCTAAGGCTTTAACGACTATATCCTCAGAAGTCTGAGCATAAGCCAAAGGTAGAAAAGCAAAGATGAAAATAACCAAAATCATCCAGAGAGAAAACTTTAAAATCCTTTTGTCTTTTGTTTTGTGGTTCATCTTATCCTCCTGAATTTTTTATGACAAAATCTATTCATGAGTAGGCGAAGGTAGAATCGGCGGCCGGTCCTGCTGTTTATATTTCTTCTCCACCTCTATCTCCGAGACCAAAATGCTGGGGGAGATTCCAGAGACTGGCACCATACCTGACTCTGCCCCGCAAGTACCATTGAAAACACCATAATCATCTCCGGTGAGAATGATTTTGGAAAAAGAGGTTAAAGGAGTCCCCACAATATCCACGCCCCGAACCACCTCATCTGCTCTGCCATCGGTATAGACCCGATAGACAAATAAAGGGAGAACTTTGAAGGTTTGTGCTCCCCGCCTACCGGTGGTGGTATATCCTCCAGCAATGTCCTCGAAGATCAGTCCATAGGGTTTGCCTTGTTTTTTACACTCCTCAATTAAAAGTTCTCGGAGCCGAGGAAAGGAGACGGTGCTATCGGACATAATAATTAAGTTCCCCTGACGAGATACGCAGATATTGGAGTGTTCTCTTCTTCCGTGCCCGTTGGATTTGGGGAAGTTTTTGATGGGGGAGCGGGACATCAAAAAGTTCTTTAAAACTCCATTTTCAACCACGGTAACTTTTTGCGATTTGATCCCCTCATCATCGTAGTCATAATATCCTCTCAGAAAAGTTCCATTAAATTCCTTCAAAGTGGGATCGTCATACACCGATATGAAACCAGGAAGGATCTTTTCACCCACCTTTTTAGTAAAGGTCTGCCCTTCCATCTCGCTTTTCTGCCGGTGCCCCTCGATGCGGTGCCCGAAGATCTCGTGGAAGAACACTCCACTGGCTCGGTTTACCAGGATGGCTGGCCCAGTATAAGGTTCCACTAAAGGAGCCTTGCGTAAAGATAAAAGCTCACCGATCAAAACCTGAATAGCTTGATTGACCTTTTCATCTGAAGGTAAGTCCTCCATCTTATCCACATCAAAATTTTCATAACGGTAAAGATCCATTCCATCCTCCGCTTTGGTCTCGCAATGAAGGGATAAGCGAATATAGTTATTCCCCTGCTGGATTTTAGTCTTTTCACTGTTTACCAGATATTTGTTGACACTTTGAATATCCAAAGTCACAAAGGAGCGATATACTTCAGGATATTTTTTGAAGGCTTCACTGAATTTTTTCAGCTTTTCTTTCCAGGTCAAAGAATCGAACAGAACTTTTGCTTTCTCTCCTGAAAAGCCCTCAGGTTTCTCCTGGGAGAAGTCCTGAGAAAGATCCTCCTCCTCCACCTTCACCGCCTTATTAGTTAAAATCTTAGTATATCTCTCCTGGGCTTCTTTGAATCTTCTTTCGGTCTCCAGCCATAACCTTTCCCGGATAGTCCCCTCATCATCTTCTAAACTGATCCTTACTGGGTTCTGTAAGTATCTGGAAAAATCAAATTCCCCTCGGATCTCATGTGTGTTATCTAATTGCGGGCTTCCCACACGAACATCCACATCTAAATACCGGGAATGATCCTGGTCCTCAGCTTTGATTGCTCCATAGCTGGCAGAGATAGTAGTTCGGACAATGTCAGTGATCTCATAGTTTAAAAAGTATAAGGGAGCTGGCTGTTGTTGGCTTAAGGTGCTATAGCAGCGGGAAAGTTCCTTCTCCATAGCTAAAAGGACTGGACTTTCCTGGGCAGCAAAAATCAACTGGGGGTAAAGCAAAATAAAAAAGATTAAAATCAAAAATCCGTCCCTTGCACCCTTTTTCAGCTGGGGCGAATGAAACTTGAGATAAGACATAAAACCTCCTTTGGTTTAAATGGTGAACAGTAAACAGAAAACGGTAAACAGTTTTCTTTAGACCGTTTTCCATCAACTGATTTTTGATTTGTTATCTTTAAACTTGAAAATTCTTTTTGTTGGAAACTCAATCTCAAATCCTTTTTTATATCAGTAGGTCAAAACCCCCGTGGTTTTGACACATCCACCTTGACCCTCATTCTGAGAAAAGTTAAGGAAAAACAAAAGAATTGTCAACAAAATTGTAAGAGAACTCTGAAAAAGTGGAAGAGAGTGGTCGGGCAAGGAGACCTGACCTATGAAAAAAAGCCCCTTCTCCCTTATCTATTTTCCTTTCCCCTTGTAGGAGAGGGCCAGGGTGAGGGGGCCACCCTCCCCTTACCCCTCCCATCAAGGGAGGGGACTTAGAAGCTTTGGCCGGCATCTGCAAGAGGCGGGACAGCCTATCAAACTGGTTTTTCAGAGATCACTATGGGAATTTGCTTAACTCGTAGGTCGAAACTGCAGAGGTTTCGACCTACGTTTTTTGCCTTGACAAAGAAAAAAAAATGATGATATTTGATGGAACGGTTTAGTTCAATAACCAGATTGATTATGAAATCTCCCCAAGAGCTAAAAAAAGAGATGATTGAAATCACAAGAAGGATGTATGATAAGGGTTTTGTGGCGGCCAATGACGGGAATGTAAGTGTTCGAATCAATGATAGGATTTTGGTAACTCCTACTGGGAAAAGCAAAGGATTTTTAAGGCAAAAGGATTTAGTCTGGGTTGATCTGGACGGCAAAAAATTGGAGGGGAAATTAAAGCCGACTTCGGAGCTTTTGATGCACCTTTTTGTCTATAAAAAAAGAGAAGATGTTAAAGCAGTTGTTCATGCCCATCCTCCTTATAGCACCGCATTGGCAATTGCCGGGATAGAATTGCCTGACTCTGTTATGCCTGAGGTTATAACTTCTCTGGGGGAAATCCCTCTGGCGCCTTACGGGACTCCATCCACTCAAGAAGTGCCCGATTCTATTTCTGATTTGATAAAAAGTTATGATGCTATTATTTTGAGAAATCATGGGGTTTTGACCGTGGGGAAAGATCTGGCAGAAGCTTATTTCAAATTGGAAAGGGTGGAACATTATGCCCAGGTTTTTTGCCTAACAAAAACTTTCGGCAAAATAAAAAAACTTCCTCCTGAGCAATTGGAAAAGCTTAGAGAGATTAAAAAGAAATTTCTATGATAAAAAAAGTGATCTTAGATAAATCGGAAAGATTGCAGAAAGTTCCTCCTTATTCTCTTTTTGAGATGGAGAGGATGAAAAAAAGGTTAGAAGAAAAAAAGGTGGAGATAATTGATTTAGGGGAGTTTTCTCCGGATTTAAAAATGGATCCCTCGATTATTTCTGAAATTTCAGAATCAGTTAAGGATGAGAAGATATTTAAGGATGCCTCTTTTGACGAAGAAAAGAAATTGAAAGAAGGGATCTGCCGATGGTTTCTCAAAAGATATTCTGTGAAGTTAAATCCCCAAAATGAGATATTAGTTATGCCCGGAATAAAAGAGGTTTTCTCCGGTTTGGCTTTAAGCTTTCTAAATCCCGGAGATTTAGCCATAATCCCCGATCCGGCCAATCCCTTATATTTTAGTGCCTGTGTCTTAGCCGGAGGAGAAGTCCAAAAAATTCCCATCTGGGAAAGGAACGATTTTTTACCCAATTTGAAAACCTTACCGGAGAAAGTTTTAAAGAAAGCCAAACTGTTATTTTTGAACTATCCTCATAATCCTACCTCTTCTATGGCAGATATACAATTTTTTAAAGATATGGTGGAAATAACCAGCGCCAACAATATCATAGTAATCCATGATGCCAGTTTCAATGAGATCTATTACGATAATCATCTCCCTTTAAGTCTTTTACAAATAGATAGGGCAAAAAAAATCGGGGTGGAGTTTCATTCAATTTCTTATACCTATAATCTTCCTGGAATAAAATTGGGATTTTTGGTCGGGAACAAAGATATTATTTTGGGTCTGGAATCTGAACACAAAACTTTCTTCTCGCAAGAAAATAAGTTGAGCCTGAAAATAGCTTTATTATGTTTGGAAAATTATTCGGAGATAATAAGAAAGAACAATTGCCAATATGCTAAAAGGAGGGAATTTTTAACCGAGAAGCTTTTAGAATTGGGATGGAAATCAAGAAAACCCAGAGCTACTCCCTTCTTCTGGGTTCAGATCCCGCATGGCTATTCTTCATTAGGGTTCGCTCGGATGCTTTTAAGAAAAGCCGGGGTGATAGTCTCTTGCGGATCCGATTTTGGGGAAAACGGAGAAGGTTACATAAGATGGACATTGAATTGCTCCCAAGAAAAACTGAATGAAGCCATCGAGAGGATTAAAAGACATTCCCATTTATGGCAACCGAGCTACCGGCCTAAAAGAAAAAAATTGGAAGGATAAATATGGGAACGATCCGGCTTCATAATATGACTTTCTACGGTTTCCATGGGGTATCTGCGGCTGAAAGGCAGACCGGCAGGAGATTTGAGGTGGATGTGGAGCTATCTTTGGATTTGACCAAAGCGGCCAAAAAAGATAAGCTCAAGGAGACGGTAAATTATACGGAGGTGTATAATACAGTGCAAGAGTTGGTGATGAAAAATAAATTCTCCCTATTAGAGACCATCGCAGTAAGATTGGCCGATGAGATTTTGAAAAAGTTCAAGCCTAATGAGGTTACCGTTAGAGTGAGAAAGAAGATTCCTCCAGTTCCTGGAAACTTAGATGATATTGAGGTGGAGGTCAAAAGAAAAAAAAGGTAAAGGTGCGAGTTGTCTTTGGCTTATATTGGAATAGGTTCGAATTTGGGGGATAGATTAAAAAATTTAAAAAAAGCGCTGAAGTCGATCGGAAATTCTGGAACAATGACAATAGAAAAAGAATCATCCGTTTACGAAACTGAGCCGGTGGGTTTGGAAACTTGCGATTGGTTTTTGAATATGGTTATTCAGATAAAAACCCATCTTTCCCCTTTGGAATTGTTAGATACTCTCTTGGAGATTGAGAAAAAAATGGGGAGAGAAAAAAGGATAAGATGGGGACCCAGAAAAATCGATCTGGATATTTTGATCTATGAGGATAAAATCATTCAAAATGAGAAATTGACTATCCCTCATCCCCAGATGCATAAAAGAAGATTTGTTTTGATACCTTTGGTTGAGATTGCTAAAGAAAAAGTCCATCCCCTTTTAAAAAAAACTGTGGGGGAGTTGCTTTTGGATTTAAAAGATCAAAAAAGAGTTAGACTTTCTTCCGAAGGATCCCCTGCTTTTGGCGGAGGAAAGGAATAGGTTATGAAAGAGGCAAATTATATCGCATTAGAGGGGAACATCGGGGTGGGTAAGACTGAGCTGGCGATGATGTTAGCCGAGAAGTTAGATGCCCGTTTGATCTTAGAGAATCCAGAGGAGAACCCGTTCTTGATAGATTTCTATAAAGACAAGGAGCGATATGCTTTTCAGACTCAGGTTTTTTTTCTTCTGTCCCGGTTCAAAAAACAGGAAGAGCTCTTTGAGCACGACCTTTTCTTAAAGAAGATTGTCCAGGATTTCTATTTTGGCAAGGATAAAATTTTTGCCTCCCTCAATCTCGACGAAAGGGAATATCGTCTTTATGAAAAAATCTTTCCCATCTTGGAAAAAAATATCCCTCAACCTGATTTAGTTATCTATCTGCAATCACCTCCGGAAGGTCTTTATAAAAAATTGAAGCAAAAAGGGGATTTGAATTTCGGATATGATTACTTTTTGGCTTTAAATGAGGCTTATAATCGGTTCTTTTTCCATTATGATAAAACCCCTCTTCTGGTCTTAAATATGGATAATTTTGATTTTAAAAACGAGCCTTCCCATTTAGAAAAACTTTTAGAGCTTTTAAAAAAGCCTTTTCCCGGGACAAAATATTACACCCATAGATAGATTTGCTTCCCTTGCCTAATATACAAAATTATGAAAAAAGAAAAGGTCACAGTTAAAACCTTCTATCAGATGAAAAAGTCTGGTGAGAAGATCGTCTGCCTAACTGCATACGATTTTTTCACCGCCAAGATTTTAGATGAGATAGGAATTGATTGCATTTTGGTTGGGGATTCGGCCAATATGGTATTTTATGGATATAAAACCACTTTGTCCATCGGGATGGAGCAGATGGTCTATCATACCAAGGCGGTATCCTCTGCAGTAAAAAGAGCCTTAGTTATTGCGGATATGCCCTTTTTGTCCTATCAGACCAGAATCTCCGATGCCATTTATAATGCTGGCAGATTTTTAAAAGAAGGTGGGGCTGAAGGGGTGAAAATAGAAGGAGGACTGGAGATGGTGGAAACTATCAAGAAAATAATTGAGGTGGGTATCCCGGTGATGGGGCACATCGGCTTGATTCCCCAATCGATTCACCAATTTGGTGGATACTCGGTTCAAGGGAAAGATGAGAAGAAGAGAAAATATCTTTTAGAGAGCGCCGAAAAATTAGAAGAGATCGGCTGCTTTTCCATAGTTTTGGAATCGATGCCTAAAGATTTGGGGAGAGAAATATCTGAGTCGATTAAAATCCCCACCATCGGCATTGGAGCCGGTCCAGACTGCGATGGACAGATTCTGGTAGTCAACGATATTTTAGGGCTTTTCGAAGAATTCAAACCTAAGTTCGTTAGAAGATATGCGGAATTGGGAAAAGAGATCAGAAGGGCTTGTGAAAGATATCGAGAGGATGTCAAATCTAAAAGATTTCCAAGTGAGGAGGAGAGTTATTAGATTTGGAGTAGCGACACTTGTGTCGCTTTCAAGAGTAAAATTAAAAATTAAAAGATAAAAATGAAAAATTGCAATTCGAAATTCAAAATTGATATTAAGAAAAGAGCTTATTGGTATGCTTTGAAGGTCATAAAATTGTTAGACCAGTTATCAAGGGATGATTTCTCCTGTCAGGTTATCGGTAAACAACTGCTTAGAAGCGCCACCAGCATAGGAGCAAATATAGTTGAGGCACAAGCTTCCAGCTCTAAGAGGGAATTCACTAACTTCCTTCACCCCGCACTTAAATCAGCCAATGAAAGTAAGTTCTGGCTCGGTCTTTTAAGGGATTCTAAAAAAGCAAGTAAGGAATCGGTTGATTGTTTATTAACGGAAACCAAAGAATTAGCTAACATACTTGGCTCCAGCCTTCTTACGCTAAAAGGCAAGAAATGATAATTTTTATCTTTTAATTGTAATTTTAAATTTTTAATTAATCAAGATGAAGATAATCAGATCGCCCAAATTAATGCAGAAGATCTGTCGAGAAATAAAACAAAAGGGAAAGATTATTGGTTTTGTTCCCACTATGGGTTATTTACACCAAGGGCATCTGAACTTGATGAGGATAGCTAAGAAAAAATCAGATGTTTTGGTAGTTAGCATCTTTGTCAATCCCTCTCAATTTGGTCCCAAAGAAGATTTTCAAAGATACCCGAGGGATTTGGAAAGGGATAAAAGATTGGTGGAAAAAATCGGGTGTGATTTTCTTTTTTGCCCTAAAATAAAAGATATGTATCCTTTTGGGTATAAAACCTATGTTGAGGTTTGTGATTTAACCAAGGTTTTGGAAGGGGCATCTCGCCCGAGCCATTTCAAAGGGGTTACTACTGTTGTAGCTAAGCTTTTCAATATAGTTCAGCCAGATATAGCCGTTTTTGGGCAGAAGGATTTTCAGCAGGCTGTGGTTTTAAAGAAGATGGTGGATGATTTGAATTATGGAATAAAGATAATAGCAGCCCCCACGGTCCGAGAAAAAAATGGACTTGCCTTAAGCTCAAGAAATCTTTATCTTTCTTCTGAACAAAGAGAACAGGTTAAGGTCTTATATCAAGCTTTACTTTTGGCAAAGGAGATGATTAAAAAAGGGGAAAGGAATCCAAGTAAAATCATCTCTAAGATGAGAGAATTGATAAATAAACAACCTTTAGCTGATATTGATTATATTTCCATCACCGATGCTAAAATCCTCGAACCGTTGAAGAAACTCAAAGGAGAAGTTTTGTTCTCTTTGGCGATTAGATTCGGGAAGACCAGGTTGATAGATAATATTAAGGTGAAGGTTTCTTGATAGAAGAAGTAGGTCGGGTTGCGCAAGCTACCCGACAAAAAGTCTGTCCTTCGACACTGAGCTTTAGACGAAGCGTGAAGGCTTGGCTACGCGCTTAAAGTATAAGAGGAGAAAAAATGAGAATTAAAGAGCAATTTATTGTTGATCCAGAGGGCAAAAAAACTGCGGTAATTCTTCCGGTAAAGAAGTACGAGAGGTTGCTTGAGGATCTTCACGATTTGTCCGTAGTGGCAGAACGGCGGAGAGAACCTACTATTAGTTTGGAAGAGTTGAAACGCAGGCTCAAGAAAGATGGGCTCATTTAAGATTCAATTCAAACGGTCAGCCGAGAAAGAGATACGACGAATTGAGCGCAAACTTATCCCAAGGATCCTGACAAGAATTGAGGCGTTAGCGGACAACCCATTTCCTCGGCAATCGTTGAAGTTGTCTGAAGCAGAAGCGACTTATAGACTGCGGACTGGCAACTATCGGGTAATTTATGGTGTGGATACGGTGACGAAGACTATAATCGTTCACTACATTCGCCATCGTAAGGAAGCTTACCGCAAGTTATAAGTATGTTTTTAACAATCGCGAAACAAATTTAATGCCCTTAGCGTTCCGATTCGGGAAAGTCAGGTTAATAGATAACATAAAAATGAAAGTTAGGTGATTAAATAGTCATTTGATGCATCCCGTCAAAGGCGGGATGCTATTCCGCTTCGGTAATTCCTATTACCGAAGCATCCTAGATTGCTTGATGAGATAGTTAAAAATGTCGGGCACCCTGCGGGATCCCGACCTACAAAGCTGGCTTAAATTAGGTGGTCAGAAGTTAACCTCTGACGTAACATAATGTCAGGAGGTAACTCTTCACACCACAATAAAGATAGGAAAATCTCATTAGGACGAGATTGGAAAGACGAGGTTGATTGCCAATATGAGATTGGGATCTATCCAATATATTTTCACTTTTTCAATAATCTTATTGATAATTGGTCCATATTCCTGTGAAAAGAAATCGACCAAACCTGAGTCTGTAAAAATTTCAGCTTTGAAAGGTTATATAAATGGAGGAGGTTCAGAGGGAGGAAACATCGAGGTTCTAATAGTGGAATATAAACCGGATTACGATACTTTGGGCGCAGATACCACCTCGGCAGATTCTGGATTTTACTATATCGATAGTCTGCCCGCCACGACGGTTAATGTAATCTTCAATGACATAGTCTTTACTGAAGGTCAGGAAGATTTTTTTACCAGTAAAGCAAAGTTATTGTTGAGCAAAGGAGTGAATCTATTCGATTGCTGGTTAGGTGATACTATCAGTCGCAGCGGGTATGGTGAGCCAACCTACGCGGATGGCTGTTTAGATGCGAGATTTGACACCACGATTGACTCCCTGACTGCAGATGAAATAGTAAAAAAGTATGGGTGTTTTGTGGAATCCTTTTACCGATATCCACCCTATTGCCAGGCTGTGATAGTTATTCCACCAGATAGCTCTGTTTTCAACATGGTAAGAATTTTGAATTTCGACTTCTATGTAAATATTGCCTATCCCTGTTATTTGCCAGTTCATGGAAAGCCAATTAAAAGATAAATAAAAATTCGAAAGGTTAGGTCAATGCTTATTACCGTTTGCAAATCCAAAATTCACCGAGCGGTGGTGACCGAGGCGGATTTGAATTATGAGGGGAGCATTACTATCGATGAAAATCTGATGAAAGAGGCAGATCTTTTGCCTTATGAGATGGTTCAGGTTTTAAATCAGAACAATGGAGAAAGATTCGAGACCTATGTTCTCAAAGGCAAAGCTGGTTCCGGAACTATCTGCCTGAATGGTCCAGCGGCCCGATTGGGTCAGGTAGGGGATATTCTTCTGATTATCTCCTATTGCCTTCTGGATGAGAAGGAAGCTAAAAAGCATAAGCCCAAATTGGTCTATGTAGATGAGAAAAACAAGATTATCAAAAAGAAATTTTGAAATCCCTTGCGCAGGCTAAAGCCTGCGGCTACCAAAAGAAAAGAATTGGTAGCCGCACCCTTTAGGGTGCGAAATAATAGAGGAATTTTAAAAATGGAAAAAAGTGCAATTAGAGAATATAAACATCGTTTACCCAGAGAGCTATATAAGGGTAAACTTGCCTGCGTTTTCACTTCCTGCATTCGAGAGAAAAAGGAGCTTTTCTTAACTAAAAGCATATTCTTCCCAGTTGAAAAGATTTTATTAGATTGTCTAAGAAAAGAAGAGTGTGAAGCGTATATTTATCTTTTTATGCCAGATCATTGTCATTTGTTAATTGAGGGCAGATCAGATGATTCAGATTTATGGGAGTTTATGGTGAATTTTAAACAAAGAAGTGGGTATTGGTTTTCACAAAATAGACTTGGTGCAGAATGGCAAAAAGATTTTTATGACCATATACTAAGAAAAGAAGAAGATCTGGTAAAACAAATAAGATATATTTTGGGGAATCCGTTAAGGAAAGGACTGGTGGATAATTGGAGGAAATATCCCTATAAAGGTTCGACCATATACAATTTGGATGAATGGGTTTGATTTTTACCCTTTATCTCAGTTTCAAAAAATCTTAATAGCGGTAACTTCCGATTTCCTTGGAATCTATTTCGCAGGCTAAAGCCTGCGGCTACCAAAATAATAGGCTACCAAGATAAAAAAACTAGTAGGCGCAACCTTCAGGTTGCGAAGTAATTAGCAATTTTAAAATTGGAAAATGTTAAAAAGAAATGATTTCAAAAATACGGTGGCGGTGATTTTAGCGGCGGGCAAAGGGAAAAGGATGAAATCTAATATCCCTAAGGTCTTGCATCAGATTGCAGGCAGACCACTTATCGACTACGTTGTCTCCACCTGCCAAAATCTGAAAATACCCCGGATAATTTTGATCATCGGCCATAAAAAAGAGATGGTGAAAGATTTCTTCAAACAAAAAAAACAAAAAGGCTTGGAATTCGTTGAGCAGAGAAAGTTATTAGGCACCGGGCATGCAGTTTTGCAAACTAAAAATTTACTATCTAATTGGGATGGTGAACTTTTAGTTCTCTGCGGAGATGTCCCCTTTCTCTCTGTAAAGACCATAAAAAAACTTTTGAGGACCCATAGAAAGACCAAAGCCTTTGCAACGGTTTTAACCGCAAGGCTGGATGACCCTTCGGGATATGGCCGAGTTGTAAAAAACAAAGATGGCTTTGTGCAAAAGATTGTGGAGGAAAAGGATGCATCTCAAGAGGAGAAAGGAATAAAGGAGGTCAATACCGGGACCTTCTGCTTCGATGCTTTATCCCTTTTTCCGGCGTTAGAGAGAATAAAAAGCGAAAATAAACAGAAGGAATACTATCTGACCGATGTGGTGGAAATCTTTAGAAAAAATAATAAAAGGGTCTGGGCTTTGATAGCTGAAAACCCCTGGGAGACTTCGGGGATCAACTCTTTGAAACAGCTTGAAAAGATGGAGGCTTTATTAACAAACAAAAAAATAAATTTCCCGTATTAAAAAAAGTATTGACAAACATAAGACTTCCGATATATATTATACAAGTCTTAAGGAGTTCCCTATGAAAAGAGCAATTGCGATAGTTTTAATCTCTATCACTCTATACACAGTTTTAGGGGTAACTAGTTTTTCTCAGAACCTTTCTAAAGAACAAAAGGATCAAAATTTTTTAGGACTTTCACCCAAAAGCCCCAGCTTTAGCCTTTTAGATCCGAGTCGGCTGAAGATGACCCAGAGCTACACTATTTCTTATTTCTCCAGCAAAAGTGATCGAGGAAGCCTGGGGCTATATACTAATACTATTCAATACCAATTGTCTAAACCATTGACTGTCTGGGTAGGTTTGAGCTATCTACATCAACCTCTTAATTGGCTGAAGAGTCAAAACATTTCCACCCAAGGGAGGATTTTGCCCAATTTTATGTTAGAATACAAGCCCAATAGCAATTTTTATTTTTTGGTTAAATTCTCAACCCTCCCTTATGGTTTATATGACAGAGAAGATTTCTGGGAACCGAGGAGGTGAGATCTCGAATTTCAAGGTCGAAGAGGGGGAACTTTTTTCACGCCTAAGTTCAGAATTTTTTTTCCCTACAACATTTTTGTGATAAGTTTTTATGCTTTGATTTAGTTCTGCCCGATTTCACCTCATTTTTGCTTGAGAAGGCTTTTGATTTGACTCTATGTTCAAGAAAAAGAAAAAAATACATAAATATTACCGAAAACCAAAGACCAAGAAAACTGGCTCAAAGATTTTAAGTCTTTTGGTGATTTTCACCGGGATTTTAGTTTTAATTTATACTCTTTCTTTTTTGCAAAGATTAAGCCAGACTAAAGCCGAGGTGGTATATCAACCTTCAATAGTCCGGATAGAGATTTTGAATGGCTCGGGAGTAAAAGGGGCAGGAGAGTCAGTCAAAAATTTTCTGGTCAAAAACAAATTCAAAAACATTATCTTTGACGTGGTTTTTGTAGGTGATTTTTTGGATTCTCTGGTGGGCCAGAATATGCTTCTGGATCGTTCTGGTGATGAAAAGACAGTCAAAAAAATTTCTAAAACCTTGAAGATAGATAAAAAAAATGTGGTCTACAAGCCTTTGAAGGATAACTATCTGGATGTGAAAGCTACTCTGGTCTTGGGCCCGGATTTTAAAAAGATGTTAATGAAATAATCGAGAGCAATTATGCTTAAACTTTAGCTTTTTTGGTTTTAGGAGGAACTATTTGAGCATCACCCCCAAACGGTTAACTGAGAAAGTCGGAAAATATGCTTTATCCAAAAAAGCTTTCGATATAAAGATCTTAGATCTAAGAAAAATCTCTGCAGTTTGTGATTTTTTTGTGATCTGTTCCGCAAATGTGGAGCTTCACGCTCAGGCTATTGCCGATGCGATCCTTGATAATTTAGAAAGGGAGGGGATAAAAGCCTGGCATAATGAAGGTTATCAAACCTCTAAATGGATCCTTTTGGATTACGTGGATGTGGTGGTGCATATCTTCTTAAAGGAGACCCGGGATTATTATAGTTTAGAGAGATTGTGGGGAGATGCCCCGGTGGTGGAGATTTCGGAAGAGGAGCAGGACTCATCCCCCGGCAAAGATAAGCTTTAGTTAAATATTCGAAAAGATAAAGAAATCCCTTAGAGGGAATCGAACAAATTCTTCACTGAAAGAGAAAAAAATATAAAAAACTATTTTAACTTCAAAGAAAACAAACAACAAAAAATTCCCCCCCCTCTGGCGGGGGAAAAATAAGAGGTGATTTTTATGGATATTGTGGAACTCAAAAGCAAGACCGTTTCCGAGCTGTTGAAATTAGCGGAGGAATTGGAGATCCAGGGAACCAGCGGTCTTAGAAAGCAGGAGCTGATCTTCAAGATTTTAGAAGCCAAGACTGAGAAGAATGGTCTGATCTTCGCGGAAGGGGTTTTGGAGATCTTAAATGAGGGCTATGGTTTTTTGAGGTCTCCAGATTATAATTACCTGCCCGGGCCGGACGACATTTACGTTTCCCCTTCCCAGATCAAGAGGTTCGATTTGAAAAAAGGGGATACTGTCTCCGGACAGGTGAGACCTCCTAAGGATACCGAAAGATACTTTGCTCTTCTGAAAATTGAAGCGGTGAATTTGGAAAATCCGGAGGTAGCCAAACACAAGATGCTTTTCGATAATCTTACTCCTTTATATCCTCAAGAGAAACTAACGTTAGAAGTCGGTCCGGAGGAGCTTTCGATGAGAATTCTGGACCTGTTGGCTCCTATTGGAAAGGGACAGAGGGCTTTAATTGTCTCCCCTCCCAAGGCCGGAAAGACCATACTTTTACAGAAGACCGCTAACAGCATCACCACCAATCATCCGGAGGTCAAGCTAATTGTCCTTTTGATCGATGAAAGACCTGAAGAGGTTACCGATATGAAAAGGTCGGTCAAAGGGGAGGTGATCAGTTCCACCTTCGACGAGCCGGCAGATAGACACGTTCAGGTTGCGGATATGGTCTTGGAGAAAGCGAAAAGGCTGGTGGAACATAAACACCATGTGGTTATTCTTCTGGATAGCATTACCCGTTTAGCCCGGGCGCATAATGCGGTGGTTCCTCATTCCGGAAAGATCCTATCCGGTGGAGTCGATTCTAACGCTTTACAGAAGCCCAAAAGATTTTTTGGAGCAGCCCGGAATATCGAGGAGGGAGGAAGCTTAACCATCATCGCCACGGCATTAATTGAGACCGGCAGCCGGATGGATGAGGTCATCTTCGAGGAATTCAAAGGCACCGGCAATATGGAGATGGTTTTAGACCGGAGGCTTTCTGATCGGAGAATCTTCCCGGCTATTGACATCAATCGCTCCGGCACCAGAAAAGAGGAGCTTTTGTTCACCGAAAAGGAATTGAACAAGGTCTGGATTTTGAGAAAATTCCTAAATGAGATGAATTCGGTGGAGGCGATGGAGTTTTTGTTGGATCGGGTGAGAAAAACCAAATCCAATGCCCAGTTTTTGGAGTCGATGAAGGATTAGGTCCTGCGTGTCGGGATTTTTGAAACAATGAATTGAATTTTTCTTAAAACTATTTGCATTGTTTTTTAATTCAATCTCAGAATTATTTATGATTGACTTCGATCTAAACCCTAATAAACAGAAAAGAAATAAGGAGGGAAAGTCGGTCTTTTGTAGCGGAGGTCATTAGACCTCCATAAAGAGGGGAATTGTGGAAGGCTAAAGCCTTCCTCTACACCTTTGAGGTCATTAATCCAAGGGCGTGTCAGAAATTCGCCTTTTCCGAGGTTGATTTTTTCATTCTTGACAAAATTCAAGAATTGATTATTTTGCTTTTAATTTTCAAGGGAGGAAAATCATGATTTCTGGGGGATCGTTCAGTGGTAGGACACATGGCTCTGGACCATGGAACCGGGGTTCGAATCCCTGTCCCCCAGCCAGAAAGACAGTCTTGCTTGGCGCTATCGTCTAGTGGTTTAGGACGGGTGGTTCTCAGCCATCAAACCGGGGTTCGACTCCCCGTAGCGCTACCAGAAATTATAAGTGCCTGTCAAAAAAGACTTGACAGGCACTTACTTTTTAAGAGGATGTGTCAAAACCACGGGGGTTTTGACCTACAAGACTTTTTACTATTCTCTTATTCACTTTACTCCAGGAAGGGGTAATGAGGAAACTTTCCTCCATATTCTCAATCATCTTTACAAACTTATTCATCGGCAACGAAAGGGTGAGGACATCCTCAGGAACGCACGGTCGGGCAGAAACATCAAACATCCCCAAAACCCCTCGGGGATGATCGGCTTCTTTTTCGAGATAAGGATACCAAACAATAGAGCCGCAACCAGCAGCAAAGGGTGCAATTACTCCGTCGGGATCGACCTCATCAAAGCTGGTTAGGGTAAAAAGGCCGGACAGGACATCTGGTCGAGAGAAGAAAACAACCACATCCGGGTCATCCGACTCCTCGAGCATATCCCATCTCTTGAAAACTATGAACCTGGAGGGTGCCTTAAACTTGGGTAATTTTTCCATTATCTCCCTAACCAGCTCCGGCGATTTTTTATAGCGCTCACCTTCAAGTTTTCCGGGAATGCCGCAGGAGAGAAAATATTCGAAATTTGGCCTGACCTCTTCGGCAAACCCGAGATACCTTTTTCCACCTTCACAGCCAACTGTATCAGCGTTAAAATAAAGGGGACTTCCCTTTCGCACAGTTGACAAAGCACAAATAACGCACCTGTTCCCAGAAGATGGTTTGAGCTCCTTGACCTCTCCTACCTCATCGGTATAATAAAAGGCAATCGGAAGTTCTGCTCCATCAAAATACTTTTTCCACAGCCGGATAAATTTTTCTTTGACTTTCATATCCATAACCTATTTCCTCTATTGACAATTAAGCTTTTTTTACCATTCGCTACAATGCTTCGCTCGAAGAAAAGTGGCTCGGTTTCCATTCGGTGGAACTTATAGTCTTCAAAAAAATCGTGTAATGTGCAAGCGAAAAAATGTGCGACCACTTATCGCAAAAATAATTCCCTCCAGCTGGCAAGTCAAGCGTAAACTTCATTCTCGTAGTTTTGAAATCTCCTACCCAAGATAAAAGACCTCCAGCTTTTTAGCTATTGTTTCCCGAATTGGAAAAAGTCCGTAGGTTGAAACCCTTGCGGTTTCGACATTCCTGCTTGAGTTGAATGCTATCACAATCTTTTGCTCCGGATGGTGCTCCCCCTCACCCTAACCTTCTCCCACAAGGGGAGAGGGAACTATAACAATTTTTTACCGAGCTTTAAAACCTCCATCATCTCCTTATGTATCTTACCATTGGTTGCCAGAGTGTCTTTTTTATAAACCGAATATTTTCTACCCGAAAAATCTGTAACCTTTCCTCCAGCTTCCAAGACCATCAAAGATCCTGCGGCGGTGTCCCAGGGGGAAAGTTTCAGTTCCCAGAATCCATCGAATCTTCCCATAGCTAAATAGCATAAATCTAAGGCGGCTGAGCCAGCTCTTCTTATCGCTTGTGCACGAAGGGCAAAATTAGCAAAATGGTCTAAATTATTTATATCGCTCTCCCGAATATCATAGGGAAAACCGGTGGCTAATAAACTCTGGGAAAGCTTTTTGGTTTTTGAGACAAAGATTTTTTTGTTATTCAGAAAAGCCCCATTTCCTTTTTCAGCTATGAAAAGCTCATCTAAAATCGGATTATAAACCACCCCCAAAATGATTTCTTTTTTTTCCTCCAGAGCAACAGAAACACAATATGAGGGGAAATCATGAGCATAATTAGTCGTCCCATCCAGAGGGTCGATTATCCATTTGAAGGGAGAATCCTTTTTCTCTTGCTGGCTTTCCTCAGTTAAAATCTGGTGTTCCGGAAAACTCTTTTTAATTGTCTTCAAAATAGCCCTTTCAGATTCAAAATCGACCTCGGTCACTAAATTGATCCTACCCTTATGCCCGATTTTTTTATCCTTCTTCCGGTATTTAATCAAAATTTCACCACCCTTTAAGGCGGCTCGAATGGCTACCTTTTTAAAATCTTCACATTTGATTAAACTCTCCATAATTTTAATATAGTTTTTTTGTTGTCTAAATCAACAAAATCTTTTATGTTGTACCTCACAGTAGATTAAAAGGATTAAGCGGATCAGGTTTCAATCTGCTTAATCAGTTTAATCAGCTGTGAATAGAACCCATATGAAATTCATCTGCGACGATAATCTGGGCAAGTTAGCTAAGTGGCTGAGGACTTTAGGATATGATACTCTGTTTTCCCAGACGATCTCTGATAAAGAGCTTATATCCCAGGCATTAAAAGAGGATAGAATAATCTTGACTAAAGATACCAGACTGGTTCAGATGAAAAGTGTGACCAAGTATCTTTTGATCGAATCAGATAAACCTCTTGAGCAGTTGAAGCAGGTTAAGGAAAAGTTTGATCTGAAAATAGATGGACAATATCTTTTCTCCAGATGTTTAGTATGCAACATCCCTTTGGAGAAAATCGAAAAAGAAAGTATAAAGGAAAAAATCCCCCCCTATGTTTATAAGACTCAAGATAATTTCGTCTATTGCTCCAGATGTGATAAAATCTACTGGGCGGGAACTCATGTGCAGAAAATGACCCAGAGGTTAAAAGAAAGCCAAATCATAGAGTAAAATATGTATCGTCTAAAATCCTTTAGACTACCACTGAGGGGTCAAAAGGAGGTAAGACATTTTTATAATTAGAAAGTAATTATTTTTTCACTATCCCTGATTATCTCATAAAGGTCTTTCCTGGTGGACAAGGGGCACATCTCAGACCCTGAGGAATTTCTGATCTTAAGACAAGTGCCGCAAGCAAGTATCTCCCCACCATTATCTACAAAAGCTTTCATCTGTTTAGTTACCTTGAACTTTTCGGTATCCAAAGACTCGCATTCCACACCTTTTGCCAGCAAAAATGCTTTTACTTTATCCCCTTCTTTAAGAGCAAAGATTCCAAATCTAAAAGCATTCCAAACAGTTTCCGGGTCGTTAGAGTAAATTACCATTCCTATTCTCATTTAAATCCAGCCAAAGCGAATAAGGGTCTTATTAACTCTTAAGGCAAAAAAAGCTGCCAATCCGATTAAAATGATGGTCAAAACTGGGCTGAAGGTTTGGTAAACCTGCAACCCTAAAATGATAGTGGTGATAACCAAAAACAGGCACAAAGTTGCCAGCCTTTTCCTCCGCACTCGCAAGGGTTTGAGTTGAGCCGTCAAACCCTCAGGCACAGATGATTCAGGACCCAGATTAGCCAAAAGGGATTCGATCTTGGGCTGGAGGCTAAAATGCACATAGGATAAAAGCCCCATCAGAGTAAATAGAAGAAGGATTTTAGCTAAAATTACCCAGTTGGTCCATAAAGCCTCAATCCCTAAGGAGCCGAAAATCAAAAGCAATACTCCAGTAAGAAGGACGGTCGATTGAAATACAAAACATCGGGTAGCGCCCCGGCGGATGATATTCTCCATATACCGGTCGGCATAATAGTTGAATGAGGTACCCAAATTTGCCCTTTCATTTACCACAATCAGATTGAACAAAGGAACCGACATAAACACAAAGCTTAAAACGTGGAAAAATTTTAAAACATTATAAAAAACCTCCATAATGGTCTCCTTTTAAAAAGGTGGGTTGTATTCCGCTCGATTTTAAAAAATCCAGCTCATTCAATATCTCCATCCTCCAAAAAATATCCTGAAACCGGATCGTAGCTTTCCAATCTGCCGGTGTAAGTGATAATATCCCCTCTTTTTAAATTTTCAATTCTATCCTTTTTCGCATCATCTAAAAACAATTCCACATCATAAAGTTCCGGCGAAGGAAGATGTTTTATAAAAAGAGTATAACCCTCACTGATTTCTTGGTTGATCTTAATCACCTCTCCAGTCCATCTTACATATTTCCCTTTATACTGGCTAAAAAGCTTTTGAACCTGACCCAAGGCTAACTGGTCATCCGAGCCGATCATACTATTGAAATCTTCAAAAGAATAGTGGAGGAATTCTTTTTCAGGTACTTTACCAGATTTTTTTGAAGGTATACTAGTCAAAAAAAGGTATAAGATAACTGCTAAAATCAGAAGAGGGAGAAGAAAATTTAAACTTTTCTTGGAATAAAAATATCTCGGTTTCAATTTGTTTTTAGTTCATTCCCCTTCCATTCTTTTTTCAAGCTCACCTGCCAGAGAGGATTTAATGCTTTTAAGATATTCGTAATGTTTTTTCGCCTCCTCTTTTTTCCCCTGATTGATTAAGATCAAGCCTAAATTATAATGGGCTTTGACATGATAGGGATTGTATCTCAACGCATTTTCTAATTCGATTTGAGCTTGGTCATACTTTTGTTGAACAAAATAGATCGAAGCTAAATTGACATAAGCCTCAACTAAAGTGGAATCTTTCTCGATTGCCTTCTTGTATTCAGTGATCGCTTCGACATATTTTCCATCATTGTGAAAGGCAAAACCTTTTTTGAAATGTTTTTGAGCCATCTCCTTTTTGCTGCAGCAGAGAAAAACTAAAAGGAAAGCTAACAAAAGAACGGTTAATTTTTTCATAAAATCTCCTTTCTGTTAAGTTCTTTTGATGCATCAGCATTGGGAAATGCCGATACGTTTACTTTAGCAAAGACTCCCCTTATTTTTCCTTCCACTGCAATAAGCAAATCTTATTTCCATCTGGGTCGGTTAGACTGGCAACCCTTCCTCCCCAGGGTTGATCCTTTGGTTCGCTTTTAAATTTTACTCCTTTTTCTTTTAGTTGCTCATATTCTTTGTCAACATCATCTACTATAAGAAAGATATAGGGCGAACCCTTCTTTTCTCCTTTGCTTCCGCCCGGCTCGAAAGCAAGTTCCACACCGCCGCAATCGAAAATCACATAGGTAGACCATTCAGACTCCTTTTTAAGACCCAATACCTTTTCGTAAAATTCCACCGTCTTTTTTAGATCGGACACGGGAATGGTAATGTTGTTTAACCTTTTAATCATAATCCTTCCCTTCTGTTCTTCTTTATGCCTCGGCATCAAGAAATACCGATGCGTTTCCTTTAAAAGCTTCGGGAATTCTCCCCCGCCAAAGGCGGGGGGTCTTGAGACTATTCCCGAGGCATCGATAAAAAACTTTGCCCTCAATGCTGACCATCAACCCTCCCACCCTTTGCGGAACCGGCTGATGCTTTTGTTGACGATTTCTTCTTTACTCTGTAACAAACGCTCCAGCTGTGTTCTTCAGGGTATTCTCGATAGCATGCGTCTTCGGCGATGCCTTTGAGGATGTTCAATATCTCCCTTTCGCTTGGAAAGTTTTTCACGATGTTAAAGCTTCTCCCATCCCTAAGACATCTTTCCTCCAGCAAGTTCCCTTCAGCATCGTAGTGTCGATTCTTCCCCTCATAGGCAGTAGAAAGCTGGTCTACAAAAAGCACAAAGGCTTTCGGCTGTAGTTTACTGTGAAGCACCAAGAGAAAGTCCTGAAGTCGTGACTTCGGAATGTGGGACCACCACCAAATGGCGAAGGCGGCAGTGAATCCCTCGGGAATTCCATCAAGAGAATAGGCGTCAGCTACCCGGAACTTAACGTTCCTGACACTGGACAACCTATTTCGGGCGATCGAGATCATAGAGGGATTGACGTCGGTGGCGAGGACCGACTTGGCTGTTTTTGCAATCACCTCCGTCCAATACCCAGTCCCGCACGCAATCTCTAGCACTTTATGTCCAGCGAACGCCTGCTGATATCTCGCCTTGATCGGGATGCGAAGCCGTTCGGACGCGGGGTCTGTGTAGCCGGCAGTATTGTCGTACTCCGAGACACAGGCAAAGTAGTATTCGGCTACGTTATTGACCAAGGACATTGTCGCTTTCTTCTTCATGCTATCTCCTGATGCCTTGGCATCAGCAAACGCCGATGCGTTTTCTATAGCAGACTTTTGGGATGTGAGCAGCTTGTGTTGCCTTCCCACTCTACATTTTCGCTCCATATAAAACCAAGTGTCTTGACCATCCTTTTACTGAAGGCTCTTGGCTCAATCGTAATAGCATCTCCGTTACCTGTCTGAAAAATTTTCCATCCCAATTAAAAGACTTTAAAACTTCCTCCGGGATACCGAGCCGATCCCACATACCGCAAACAGCGTAGATCTCGAGAACCTTAATTCCTTCATTCTCAAAAAGCTTTCTGGCTTCTTCCACGCTAACAGCCGTGTATTTCTCTTCCTCATCATAGGTGTAATCCGTTTCTGATCTAAGTAAAGCCAGGGCAGAATCAGGGTCTTCGCAAAACCTGCTGATAGCAGCACCCCATTTATTCACTAAGAATATTGAAATCTTTCCTCCCTTCTTGGTCACTCGGATAAGCTCTTTTGCAGCTTCGATCATCCCATTCCAGCAGAGTACAAAATCGAAACTCTCATCGGCAAAACGAAGTTTGCAAACATCGCACTCTAAAATCTCTACTTTATCCAAGATCCCCTCTTTAAGTAATTTCTCTCTTGCCACATTTAGCATTCCAGGAGAGATATCACATAGAGTAACTGAATATCCCATCTCCGCCAAAGGGAGTGTTATTCTCCCGGTCCCGCCGGCCGCATCTAAGATCTTTGCATCTTTGTTCTGGGGGAGATGCCTTTTTATTAGCTCCCAATCCACATAGTGCTCCACCGCACCCTCAAAAGTCTGGTAGTATTTATCATATCTTTTAGCGCGCTCGTCCCACCTCTTTTTCATTCTTTCTGTATCTTTTGATTTATCTTCTAACATCTCTCTTCTTCCTGAGTTTCAGTCAATTTCGGCTAACGTTTTGCGGATAAAAGAAGTTCCCCCCCCATAAACATTGTAATTCTAACCTTTTCTTTAGTTCTCGCCAAGCACCGCCATACATTTTTAATCTTCTTTCTCTTTATCGTGCCTGTTTTTCCCTTGACGCATCGGCATTAGGAAATGTCGATGAGTTCGCGTTGGCAGTTTTGTAGGTCAACCATCCTAAAGGGTGGTTGACCCATTCTTTTTTCAAGCACCCTGTCTTTGGCGGGGATGCTTGACCTACAGGACTCTTGCTTTATCCCTTGGGTTTCAATTGTTTCTTTATATGCTCGATCAAACCTCCATCCTCCAAAATCCCCATCACAAAATCAGGCAAAGCAGGAAACGACAGCTTCTGGTTATCGAAAATTATCTCGCCCGATTTATAATCCACAACTATCTCTTTACCCTCTTTAATTAAATCATAAGCCTCTTTGGATTCAACTAAAGCCAAGCCCTGATTGATCGCATTTCTGAAGAATATCCGGGAAAAAGATTTGGCGATTATACAGGAGATACCAGCATATTTTAAAGAGGTGGCGGCTTGCTCTCTGGAGCTTCCGCATCCGAAATTATTTCCCGCAACAATGATATCTCCCTTCTCTATCTTTCCAGGAAAATCTTTATCCAATCCTTCTAAGGCATGCTTAGCCATCTCCGGAGCCTCAATTATCGGTAGATATTTTCCAGGATAGATGACATCAGTATCGATATTATCTCTCAATTTCCAGACTCGCCCTTTGATCTTCTCTATCATTCTATCGGCTCCGCCAGATCCTTCTTAAAAAATCTCTCGGATCAGCTATCTCCCCTTTTATAGCCGTAGCTGCGGCGGTAGCCGGGCTGGCTAAATAGACCTCCGATTCAGGAGAACCCATCCTCCCTTTGAAGTTCCGATTGGTAGTAGCTAAACACCTTTCCCCTGCAGCCAAGATTCCTTCATGGGCACCTAAACAGGGACCACAGCCGGGGTTTAAGACTACGCAATCAGCCTCCAGAAAAGTTCTGATTATACCTTTTTTCAAAGCTTCCAAATAAATGGTTTTAGAACAGGGGATCACTAACATTCTGGTATCAGGATGGACTTTTCTTCCTTTCAAGATCCTGGCGGCGATCTCTAAATCATCCAATCTCCCATTGGTGCAGGAGCCTAAGACCACCTGATCGATCTTGGTTCCCTTAATTGCACTCACCGGCTTTACATTATCTAAACTATGAGGACAGGCAATTTGAGGCTCCAGTTTACTTATCTCAAACTCATATTTTTTTTCATAGATTGCATTCTCATCTGCCCATACCGGCTGGAAAGATTTCTTAGTCCTTTTGGAAAGGAATTTTTTGGTGATTTTGTCAAATGGGACAATAGCGAATTTTGCCCCCATCTCCATGGATAGATTGCACAAAGTGAACCTTTCCGATATGGACATAAAAAAAACCGGCTCTCCATAGAATTCTACTGATTTGTAATTTGCCCCTTCAGAGGTCAATTCCTTAATGATGTATAAGATCACATCCTTGGCATAAACTCCTAAAGGAAGTTTCCCTTTTAAAATAATCTTAATTGACTCCGGGACTTTAAGCCAGACCTTCCCGGTAGCCCAGACTGCCGCCATCTCCGTTGCTCCGATTCCGGTTGAAATGGCGCCGATGCATCCATAAGATGTGGTATGAGAATCTGTCCCCACAGCTAACTGCCCCGGAAGGATGTGTGCTTTGTCCACCATTATCTCATGGCAGACCCCTTCTTTAATATCATAGAAATTCCTTATCCCCTGCTCTTTGACAAAAAGGCGAATCGACCGATGAGCAGTTGCGGTCTTCTCCGATTCAGCTGGGGCTCGATGGTCTAAGGGAATTACGATACGGTTAGGATTCCACACCTTTTCGACTCCGATCTCCTTGAACTGTTTTATTACTAACCCGGCATTATCGTGGCTCATGGCAATATCCGGTTCCACCTCTACTATCTCTCCTACCTGGACTTCTCTTTTGCCAACTTTCGAAGCCAAGATCTTCTGGGCAATGGTCTGAGCGGTATTGGCCGAGCTTTTGGACAGATCGAATTCCAACTGGGCTAATTTTAAAACCTTGGGTCTTTCTTTTATATTGTATTTCTGCCTCCATTTGTAAAAAGCCGCGGCTGAGATGGAAAGCTCTTCCCCAGCCTTCTCATCATTTCCAAATCTTTCCCATAAGTCTTTTATGGTCTCCTCCGAATATTTGGGGAAGATATGCTTGTCTATCTTTTTCTTCTTTCTCCAGTAGGTTACCAGATATTTGGGCACACCAATAGCTTCAGCAATTCTTTTATCAGTCTTATATTCTTTCTGAAGTTTTAATAGCTCTTCTTTTTTAGGGGGCTTCATAATTTTATCTTATCGAACCTTTTTTTCAGTTGCTGATAAACGTCCTCTAAGGATAAAGAGATGAGCTTGGTGTCGGCCAGAACAGGCATAAAGTTGGTATCCCCGTCCCATCGGGGGACAATATGGATATGCAGATGGTCTGCTATGCCGGCTCCGGATGATTTTTCTAAATTCATCCCCAGATTCAATCCATCTGGCTTCAAAGCCTCTTTCATAATCTTCACCGCTTTTTGACAGAGAAAAGCTAATTCGGAAAGTTCATCTTTTCTTAGATTTTCCAACTTCCCGATATGTCTTTTGGGACTGACCATAAGATGTCCACTATTATAAGGGTAACGATTTAAGATGACAAAGGATTTTCTCCCTCGAAAAAGAATGTGGTTTTCTTTATCCTTTTTCTCTTTTAACCTTTTACAGAAGATACACCCTTTTTCTTTTTTCCCTAAGATGAACTCTTTTCTCCAGGGCGCCCAAAGATTTTTCATCAAAAGCTCCTTTGACCTTTTTATATAAACCAGCGGTCTTTCTTAATAGGGAACTGACACTGCCTTAATATCTTTTTATCTTTAACGGTTTTTAATATAAATAAAATTTTTTTCAAATTCAATATGTTATTTATCAAAATTTGCGTCCACATTCGCAGTATGGCAAATTTTCCCAAAAATTCATCCAAAGCGCGTAGGCAAGCCTTCAGGGCTTGCCAGCCAAACCATCCTTCGACACTGAGCTCAGGACGAAGTGTAAAGGTTTGGCTACGCAGTCTAATAATAATTTGAAAATCAATGAGTTACCAATCCTCATAACAAGATAACCAAATCAATCCAACGAAAAATACAAAACCATACAAAACTTTTTGTTACTTGATTTCTTAAGACCCAGGTATCAACCATATACTTCAAACCCTGTCAACACCTATAACTATGGACGCATCGTTTATCAGAATATAAAATAAATTCAGGATTTCCTAACTAAACTTGCCACTGTCTCTATATGAAAAGTATGAGGGAACATATCCACCGGATGAACCTCATCTAAATCATAATATCTTTCGCAGAATCCGCCTGAGGCGGATAAATCTCGGGCTAAAGTTGTGGGATTGCAGGAGACATAAACTATTTTTTGAGGCTTAAGATTTAAAAGATATTTGATAACATCTGGATGTAAGCCCGCTCGAGGAGGATCAACCACTACCACTTCAAAATAGTTTTTTTCTTTTTGCAAGGAAGATAAGACCTCTTTAGCCTCACCCAAAATAAATTCTGCGTTTTTAATCTGGTTTCTAAAAGCATTTCTTTTGGCGTTTTCAACCGAGTCAGTTAAAGATTCTACCCCTACTACTTTTTTTGCTCGGGTGGAAAGAAAAATGGAGATGGTTCCGGTTCCGGAATATAGGTCTAATACATTCTCCGAGCCAGATAAGTCGGTTAGGTCCAAAACCTTATCAAACAATTTTTCCGCCTGCCTAGTATTGGTCTGGAAAAATGAATTGGCTGAGATCTCAAAAGTGAAATCGTTTAATTTCTCATAAATTATTTTGTCACCACCTAAAACCTCCTCCTTTTCTCCTAAAGCAATATTAGCTAATTTAGAGTTGATATTTCTGACCACGCTTTTTATCTGAGGGAATTCTTTGGAAAGACCTGAAGAAAACTCAAAAGCATAAGGAAACTCCCCCTGGTGGGTGACCAGATTAACCATAGACTGGTCGGTCTTTTTCCCTTCTCGGATGGCTAAAAATCTCAAAAAACCTGAATGCTTTTTTATATCATAAGGCAAAAGATTTTTCTCTTTTAGGAATTCTTTGATCCATCCGACTATTTCATTGGAAATCTCCGATTGCAGAAAACATTTTTTCAAATCGAATACCTCCTCATACCTCTCAGCCGGATGAAGCCCCAAGATCAACTTTCCATTTTCATCCTTTCCAAAGGTGAACTCCATTTTATTTCGGTAATAGAAGATATTCTCCGAACCTAAAATATCTTTTATATTAGGCTCCGAAAAACCACCTAAATGAACCAGACTGTCTTTGATTTGTTTGGCTTTATAAAATAACTGATGCTGGTATTTAAGATTCTGCCACTTGCATCCTCCGCAAAAGCCAAAGTGAGGACATAAAGGTTTTTCTCGCAGTTCAGATTCTTTTATTACCTCCAAAACTTCGGCTTGGGCAAAAGATTTTTTCCTTTTAACAATCTTTGCTTTGACCAAATCCCCCGGAATTCCTCCGGCGACCAAAACTATCATCCCATCTAATTTAGCCACACCTTTACCACCGTAGGCCAAATCGAAAATCTCTAAATCAACGATAGTTTCTTTCTTAGCCAGAGATGTCATATTATTTATTGGCTTTAAGGTAATTCAAAAGCCCACCCTTTTGGGTTATCTCCGATTCCAATCCGGACAGAGGTTTTCCCTGGATCTCTTTTCTTGTAGTAAGATTTTTTACCAAACCGGTTTGCAAATTAACTTCCAATTGGTCTCCGGTTTTAACCATCGAAGATATTCCTTCGCATTCTAAAAGGGGAAAGCCTAAGTTTATCGCATTCCGGTAGAAAATCCGGGCAAAGGACCGAGCGATCACACAGCTGACACCATTCTCTTTAAGACAGATGACCGCATGTTCTCTGGAGCTTCCGCATCCGAAATTTTTTCCAGCTACTATTATATCTCCACTCTTTACCTCTTTTACAAAATTTTCAAATCCCGGAACAAATTCCATGGCGTGCTTAGCCATCTCCTTAGGATCGGTCAAAGGAAGATACTGACCATGATAAATCTGGTCGGTATCGATATTATCCCCTGCCAGCCAGGCTTTTCCTTTTAAAATCTCAGCCATTTTTTCTCCTTTCCTTTTGGAGTGTCAACCTTCAGGTTGACCAAAAAGTAAAAATGAATTCGCTTCAGCATAATTTAAATCCAAAAGTTACCATTTATGTTGATTAAAGGTAAAGCTAAAGCTTTACCCTCCAAAATTATCTTTATCGAAGAAGTAGGGGAGGGGCCTGACCTCTCCCGCTTACGGGAGCCCACCAGGGGGCTCCCCTACAAATTCTCTACGACCTTTCGCACTCCTTGGGGCAGAAATCACATTCTCCATCGCAGGGTTCCACATGGATTACGATCTCAGATTTCCCTAATCTTCTCTTTATATCCTCCTCCAGATGGTCGCATAATTTATGCGCCTCCTCGATATGCATATCTTTAGGCAAGACCAGATGCAGATTAATCAGGTGTAAGAAGCCGGATTTACGGAAGGTCAAATCGTGAAACTGCACAAAATCCTTGATATGCTCATTGATTATGGATGATACCATCTGCTCTTTTTTTAACTCCTCATCCGAATAGGGAGAAAGGTCAATTTTATGGTCAACAAAATTTTTCCTATCCACTGGCTCAGTATGCACCACTACATCTGCTCCCGGAAGGATAGAAGAGACTTTTTCCTCAATTTCCTGGGCAATTTTGTGGGCTTGAGGAAAAAGGGTGGTTTTATCTAAAGAGATATTCATATCCACGAAGATCTCCTTGCCAGATCCTCTGATTCTTAGGCGAGTGCATTCGGTGACACCATCAATTTTTTCAACCACTGCAATTATCTTCTGCCTCAATCCTTCCGGAGCTTTGTCCAGAAGGACGTCCACAGTTCTTTTCCCTAATCTTAAGCTTGCCCTAATGACCAATAATGCCACCGCTAAAGCGGCCAATGGGTCTCCAATGGGGAAACCTAAAAGGACTACAACTAAGCCAAGAATCACCGCAGAGGAACTCCAGATGTCCGATCTAAAGTGTAAGGCATCAGCCTCTAAAGCCTGGCTATGATATTTCTTTGCCACTCTATCTAAGGCATTTGATCGGGAGAAGTCAACTATTATGGAGAAGATCATCACGGCAAAGCTCAAAAAGGTCACCTCTACCTTTATGATGTGACAAAGCATTCGGTGAAAAGCTTCATAGATGATCCAGCCTGCGGTAACGAACAACAAAAATACTTCCACCAAAGCGGAGAAACTTTCGAGTTTGCTATGTCCGTAGTGATGCTCAAAATCTGCTGGCTTATCTGAGACTTTTACCGTGAAATAGGTTACTCCAGCCGCACATAAATCTAAAGATGAGTGTAGCGCTTCGGATATAATCCCTAAGCTCTGGGTTAAAATTCCTACTGCCAATTTGGTTATCACTAACCCTATGGCAGCCAGAAGGGAACTGAAAGCAACCTTTCTTTTCTCCTGTATCTGGAGCTCTCTTGAGATCATCTGTTCCATATTTATTATTTAATCTGTGTCAGCCAAGTGCATTAATTTGGGCGAATATCTTGCCAGTTTAGATACCGGATAAACACTTAATCTTTACTTTTATTATCGACAATTCTCCTCAAGATGGTGGATTCGCCTTCAAAGGAAATATAGTAAAAAAGGGTAGTGTCTGTCAAATAAAATTCCGATAAAATAGTGTAAGATTGCACCTTGACAAAAAGAGATTTTTCATTATAATAACTATGGATATACGATATTTTTTACTACAAAAAAGGAGCAAAGATGCGGTTTTTTGTATATCGGGGCTACAAGTTGATATTAATCTCTTTGTTGGTCTTAGGGTTACAAACAAAACTTTTTGCTAAGACCGAAGCCCTGAAACTCGATTTTCAGCCCTCTGAGCTTTCCTTTGAAAAATTTTCTGGATTTGATAAAATCAGGCTTAAAGGTTGTGAATTCGTCTCCTCTTTAGGCGATCCAGCCATTCCAGCAAAATTCATCCAAATAGCTCTCCCCCAGGATTTGGAGCTCGAAAAGGTGATGATAACTTCAGAGAAACACCATTCACTTTCAGGTGAATACAAAATCTATCCTACTCAACCCCAGGTTCCTCTTTCAAGAATTGACCAGAAGGTTAAGTTCATTGAGCCCAACCCCTTAGTTTATAGCTCTAATAAAGAATATCCAGGCAAATTAGCCCAGATAGTTTCCGATGGATTTTTAGCTGGCCAACACATAGCTGGAATTGTTCTGTATCCTCTTCAATATGTCCCTTCTAAGGGGGAACTCATCCTTTATACTGAAATGGAACTTAAGTTATCCTATAAAAAATCTGAGAAAAAGCCTTTTTCGGTGAATAACAGAACCGAAAGGGTTGCTCAAATCTATTCTAACCAGTTAAAAAGTATGGTGGAAAATCCGGAGGAAGTAAATGTTAAATCAATTCCATCTTTTCAATCCTCGGATACCATCGAATATTTAATCATCACCCCCCTTCAATTCGCTCAAGCTTTTCAACCGTTAGTCGATTGGAAGTCCAAAAAGGGTATAAAGGCCAAAGTCATAGATGTAGCTTGGGTTTTAGCTAACTATTCGGGCAACGATGATCCAGAAAAAATCCGCAATTTCATTAGATATGCTTACCAAAACTATGGAACCATCTGGGTCTTATTAGGTGGGGATACTCAAGTTATCCCTTACCGGCTCACTTATATCTTCGACGCCGATGGGGACGGCCGGGACTGGAGAGATAACATTCCGACAGACTTATATTATTCTGATTTAGATAGCAACTGGAATTTCGATGGGGATACCACTTTTGGAGAGTATTCTGACTCAGTCGATCTGTATTCGGATGTTTTTGTGGGGAGAGCACCAGTATCCACAGTTTCCCAGGTCCAGTCCTTTGTGAATAAAGTTCTAACCTATGAGACCAATCCTCCCTCAGATTATATCACCAAAGCACTTTTTGTAGGCACTGTCTTATGGAGCGACCCTTATCCTTATACCGATGGAGGGGTATTAAAAACATTTATCGACGATTATTACCTTCCATCCTTTTTTGATGTGACTAAACTTTATGAGAGCTTAGGTAATTTGAACAAAAGCTCTTTCAGAAACGCTTTCAATTCTGGAAAAAATATCATCAATCATTTTGGTCACGGCGATTACTCTGCTTTTAGCATCGTCGATTGGTGGTATACTTACGATATGGATATTTTGACCAATTCACCCAGATTTTCGGTTCTTTTTACTATATCCTGTATGTCCAATGCCATTGATCAGGACTGTTTGGGTGAACATGCTCTTAATCGAGCCAATGGAGGCTGTGTAGCTTATTTTGGAAACAGCAGATATGGATGGGGAGTTCCAGGAGAGCCTACTTCAGGTTCCGGTCCCGAATTAGATATACAATTCTTCCGGGCTTTGTTTAGTTCAAAAATCTACCACTCCGCTCAAACCCTATCCGACGCCAAAGGGGTCTATGTCCCCTTAGCCCGTAACTCTATAAATGGTCAATATATGCGCTGGGCTTTGTTTTCAATGAATCTTTTGGGAGATCCGGAGCTTGGTATCTGGACTGATTCTCTATCTTACTTCTCGGTATCCCATGCTAAAAAGCTAAAAATCGGGAGCCGCTCGATAAATGTTACTGTAGCCCATTCCGGGAATGCTGTGAGTGAAGCATCCCTATGTTTGAGTAAAAGCCCGGAGATTTACCAGGTTGCCACTGCCGATTCATTAGGGAAAGCCAGTTTCTCCTTTGAGGTTCTGGATACCTGTCATATCTCTTTGGTAGCAACCAACCAAAATTTTGTCCCCTATCAGGGAACAATCCAAATAGTGAATTATCATCCTGGGGATGTTAATGGTGACAGCGCCATCTCCCTTTCCGACTGTATCTATTTAGCCAATTACATCCTGGGAGGAGGGAGCCCACCTAACCCAACAGAATCAGGTGATACCAATTGTGATACTCAGATAAATTTGGGGGATGTGATCCTTTTAGCCAACTATATCTTAAAAAGTGGACCTGCCCCTTGCAGTTTTTAGAGTTTTAGCCACAACACAGTAAAAATTGCTTATTTAGCTTGATTGTCGAAACCGCTGGGGTTTCGACCTACAAATACTTGTCGCGTTTTTCTATCTTTAATATGAGATACAGCCCATCTGTGGAGCAGGTGTTCCCTTAAAGATATAATTGCAAAGGTATATGACATCAGCAAGGTTGATCTTGCAGTTTTTGTCTGGGTCGGCACTCGCAGGGTATAGGGGTGTAAGACCTCCTTTTAAAATATAGTTCGCAAGAAAAATAGCATCTGCTATATCCACTTTTCTATCCAGATTAACATCCCCTGCGCTGGGGTCAGTTGATGTAAGATAAAACACTCCTTTTTGGAATTGTGGTACAAATAGGATCGCATCTATTCCACCAAAAGCCAACTCTACATCATCGAAAGACAAAGTATCCAAAACAACCCATCCAGTATCAGCTATGTCGAAGTACAAAAAAGATAAAGGCCCTGTTCCCCCATAGATCACGGCAGGTGGGATAGCGACTATAACCTTTATCCACATCCTCTGGTTTTCATTGTCGATCTTGACCTGTCTGATTTTTGTTATCCAATCTACCCGAGTTCCTGCAAAACTAATACTGTCGAGGGATAAATCTTCTGTCCAGGCAAGAGGAACCAGCAAGCCGGTCAGATGTTCGTCATTCGCAAAGATAATCGGGACTCTCAATTTTCCGGTTAAAGAATCAGACCAACGATAATAATCTATCGTTCCAAAATAGACAGAATCAGGCTTACCAGGATCATTAGGGTCTTGTTGCGCAAAGCTTTCTTGTAAGCTAAAAAATGAACAGATGATCGAAAGAATAGCAAAGAACAAAATGAACTTTTTTCTCCTCATCTCTTTCACCTCCATTTTAGAAAGAGACATAGTTAAAGCTCTCTTTCGCGATTTCCATTTACAATTTAATGTTGAATAGGTATTTTGTCAACAAAAATCCACTATTTATAATAATTTTCAATGATTCGGGAATTGGAATTCCCGAACCAACATAATTCAGTTTTTCACTTCCATCTTGCAGCTTGAAACCTGCAACTACGTGTTCGTCTTACCAATCTTCATATCTTAAACCTCCGTGTCAGTTCAAGCCCATCTTTATCCAAGACCTTAAATTGATCTGGAGGCATATCATCTTTTTTGACCAAAAGGATGTCTAACCTAAGCTCTTTTTCCAATTTCTCGATGCGGCTTTTTTTACCATCTGCGAACATTTTTGCTATTTCCGGAGAGACCAAAAGCCGGTAGTCTTTTTCTGAAGATTTGACTTTAGCTCTTTGAAACCACCTTTCGATTTTGGCAGCCACTGTCTCCTTGGACATAACTCTGCCGATCCCATGACAAAAGGGGCAGGGATCGCTGAAGGTGTACATCAGACTCGGTCTCACCCTCTCCCGGGTCATCTCGATCAAGCCAAAGTCAGAAATAGGCAGAATGCTCGATTTGGAACGGTCATTTTTCAAAGCCTCTTTAAACTCCTCGTAAACTTTTTTTCTATCCTCTTTGGAATCCATATCGATGAAATCTATAATTATCAGCCCTCCGATATCCCTCAATCTAATCTGTCGGGCGATCTCTTTGGCCGCTTCTAAATTGGCTTTTAAGATGGTAGCCGGCTGATCCGATTTGCCCACAAATCTTCCGGTATTCACATCAATAGTCACCATCGCCTCGGTCTGATCGATCACTATATAGGCACCCTTTTTTATCCAGACCTTCCTTTCCAACATCTTATCTATCTCATTTTCGATATTATAGAAATCGAAGATGGGGATTTCCTTATCATAAAATTTAACTTTAGAGTGATAGGTCGGGGCAATGCTTCTGAGGTAAGATAAGATCATCTTATACGTCCTTTTGGAATCGACCACAATCTCTCCGATCTGAGGGGATAAGATGTCTCTTAACAAACTGAAGATCATCCCGATATCCTTGAAAAGCAAAGCCGGAGCTTTTTTCCTCTCCCCATTCTTTTTTATCCTTTTCCACAATCTCAAAAGGGTCCTGATATCAGATTTAAATTCTTTCTTGTCCTTTCCTTCAGCTGCAGTTCGAATGATTATTCCAAACCCCTCCGGCCTCAATCCCGAGACTATCTTTTTTAACCTTTTTTTCTCCTCTAAATCTTTAATTTTTCTGGAAACGCCGATATGGTTTTCCCCTGGGGCTAAAACCAAATATCTGCCAGGCAGAGAAAGATCAGAGGTCACCCTGGAACCTTTGGTCCCCATAGGTTCCTTGGTCACCTGAACTAAGATCTCCTGACCTTTTCTTAAGATCTGTTCTATTTTCTGGCGGAATTTTTTCTTTTTTCGAATATGAGGCTCCTCATCAAGAAAGTCAACATTGCCCAGTTCGGATACATCTGAGATATGTAAGAATGAATTTTTATCCAACCCTATGTCGATAAAAGCTGCTTGCATCCCCGGAAAGATAGCGGTCACTATCCCTTTGTAGATATCCCCCACCATTCTCTCCTTTTCCGGCCTTTCCACCCACAACTCCACCAATTTTCCATCTTCGAGAACAGCTAATCTGGTCTCATGCTCGGAGACGTTGATGATCAGATCTCTTTTGAAATTATAATCTTCCATTTTGGATGAACTTGATTATTTGCTCTAATTTATTTAAATCGACTTTGGTGTTTACGCATGGTCCAAAAGGTCTTTGGTTCAGAACTCCGTAAACCGGTATAGGATAGACATCCTGAATTCCTGAGGTCAAATCCCTTTCACAAGCCACAGCCACAATAGCTGTGGGATGATACTCCACCACCACTTTTCGAGCCAGGGTTCCTCCAGTAGCAATGGATAAGGAAAGATTATATTTTTCTTTTAGTTCAATTATGTCACTGATCAAGCATTTTCCGCATCTTTTACAATTATCATAATTAGCCGTCACTTTATGGGAGCAATCGAAGTTCTGAATACAATGGGAAAGTAAGATTAAGACCCTTTCCTTTTTTATCTTTTTTCGAGTGGCTTTGAAAAGGGAGTTGTTCACCTCCACAAATGATTCTCGGACTTTATCTTTGGGCCATCCAAATATTTTGCCCAAGAACAGATTTATCGGAAACAAAATCTTTAAAGTGATCTGCTTTTCCCCATAGGGAAAAAGGAAATCCTTTTCAGTTATAGCCGATAAGATGATCAAAAAAAGCCCACCGGTAACCATCAAAAGGGACAATATAAAGATCAGCTGGATCCCTATCCCCAGATATCTATTTAAGGAATAAATTCGGGGAGATATAAGATACCAGAATATTGAGACGAAAAGAATCAAGACCAACAGACTCAAAATGGACAGAAAAATGAAGATCCATTTTTTATTATTAGAGTAGCTATCCATAAAATCTAACCTAATTTATCCCCTACGTTGATCCTATATCCCCTTGAAAACTCATCCCCGGACATAATCTTTTTGCTTTCCGGCTGAACCTCTAAAAGTTTTAACCTCCCACTTTTTGTTTTCACTATCAATCCACTTTGTTTATCAGCTGAAATTATCTCCCCAAATCCTTCCTCAAAAGGAGTTTGGTCTAAGACCTCGGGTTTATGAATTTTTAAAATTTTTCCTTTAAAAAGTGTATAAGCTCCCGGAGAGGGAGCTAATCCTCGGATAAAATTCTTTATCTGTTCAGCTGAGCCTGACCAGTCGATCTTGCACATTTCCGGGGTGATCTTGGGAGCTTTGGTGACAAAACTTTCATCCTGAGGCATAGGTATAGCTTTCCCTTTTTGAATTAAGTCAATAGTTTTTACCAATAGTTCTGCTCCGATTATAGATAATCTTTTAGAAAGCTCCCCATAATTTTCATCGGGCAAAATGTTTAACTGTTCCTGCAAAATTACATTCCCGGTATCAACTTTTTTCTGAATGAAAAAAGTGGTCACACCGGTCTTTTTCTCCCCATTAATCAGAGCCCAATTGATCGGTGCCGCTCCTCTATATTTGGGCAAAAGGGAAGGGTGAAGATTTATCGTCCCCAATGGTGGAATAGTGAAGACTCTTTCTGGCAAGATCCGAAATGCGACCACGACTATCAGGTCGGGATTTAATCGTTTAAGCTGAGCAACAAAATCATCTGAATTTAAGTCCTCTGGAGTTAAAACCAAAAGATTTTTTTTCAAGGAAAATTCTTTAACTGGAGTTGGCAAAAGTTCCCTCCCCCTTCCTTTAGGCTTGTCCGGCTGGGTCACCACACAGACTACTTCATGTTCAGATTTAAGCAACGCTTCCAAGCTGGGTAAAGCAAACTCCGGTGTTCCCATAAAGACAATTCTCATAATAGTAATTCAACCCTTTAGGGTTGACATTATCAAGGCTGAAGCCTTGAGTTACTGCATTCGCAAAGTATATAATTAATAAGCTAAATCTTTCTTCTCCACCAACTCTTTAAGTTTTCTGGAAAGAAGTTTCCTTTTGATGGAGCTCAAATGGTCGATGAACAAAAGCCCCTCTAAATGATCTATCTCATGGGACAAGACCCGGGCTAACACCCCCTCCCCAGCTATCTTTATTTCTTTCCCTTCCAAATCGACCCCTTTAACTTCCATTTTTAAAGGTCTTTTCACATCCTCCCACATTCCTGGCAAAGAAAGGCAACCTTCCTCAGATAATTGTTCTCCTGAAATTTCAACAATCTCCGGGTTGATCACAAAAAGAGGGGGGGCTTCAAAATCTAATTTGGATTGGTCGATCACAAAAATCCTTTTGCTCATCCCCACTTGATTAGCGGCTAACCCCACTCCACTGACACTTTTCAAAGTCTCCAGCATATCTGAGGCTAATTTCCGGAGATCCCCGTCGATTGAGTTTATCTTCTCACACTTTTTCCTTAAGATCGGATCCCCATAAGTCCTGATCTTCAATATCATAAACTTATTGCTCCTCAGTTCCTACTTTTCCGGCAATGGAGTTTTTTAAAAATTCTATCTTGGTATTCTCCCCCACCTTCAAAACCACAATGTTATCTTTTTCATTTATCCCTACAATGGTTCCAAAAATCCCCGCATTGGTAATCACCCTATCCCCCTTTTTTAATGTGGAAAGCAGTTTCTGATGCTCCTTTTGCCTTTTCTGCTGGGGACGGATCAGAAGAAAATACATAACTACGAAGATTAAAATCCAGGGGAGATATAACATTATCCCTCCACCTTGCTGACCTCCTTGAGTCCCCATAGCATACGCTGTCTCTATCATTTAACCTCCTATCCTATTATTACCTTAAAATTTTTTAGTTTATTTGAAAACCTATCCAAAAGCTTTTTCTTCTAAAGATAAACTCTCCTCAGAAGATTTATACCCTTTTAAAAAATCTTGACTCCACTTCTCAAAGCTATCCTCCAAAATCGCTTTCCTCAGCTGTCTCATAAAACTTAAGTAGAAAAAAAGACTATGAATGGTGGTCAGCCTTAATCCAGTTATTTCTCCCACATTGATTAAGTGCCTTATATATGCTCGGGTGTAGTTTCTGCAGGTCAAACATTCACATTTAAAGTCGATGGGAGAAAAATCATAAGCATATTCAGCATTTCTTAATGGCAGTTTGCCGAATCGGGTGAAGACCATCCCATTTCGAGCATTTCGGGTGGGGAGAACGCAGTCGAACATATCGATCCCCCTTTTCACCGCTTCAATTATATCCTCCGGTGTCCCTGCGCCCATCAGGTATCTGGGTTTTTCCTCGGGTAAAATGGAGTTAACTATCTCGATCATCTCCTCGGTAGATCTTTTAGGCTCACCCACAGAAAGACCACCCAAAGCATATCCTAAAAAATCCAACTCCACCAATCTTTTTGCCCCTTCCTCCCTTAAATCAGGATAGGTGCTACCTTGCACAATTCCAAAAAGGGCTTGGGTTTTGCCATAGATACTTTGGGAACCATTTTTTTTATGATCATTCAAACATCTTTCCGCCCATTTTAAAGTTAAATCGTTCGATTTTTTAGCATATTCATAAGAACAGGGGTAAGGGGTGCATTCATCCAAAGTCATAATTATATCCCCTCCTAAAGTCCTTTGAATCTCCATCACCTTCTCCGGGGTGAAAAGATGATAAGAACCATCGATGTGTGATTGGAAAGTAACCCCATCTTCTGTCACTTTGGCTAAAGGATTTAAACTGAAGATCTGAAAGCCACCCGAATCGGTCAGAATTGACCTATCCCAGCTGATGAACTTGTGCAATCCTTTTGCTTGAGCAATCAAATCATGTCCCGGTCTCAAATAGAGATGATAACAATTCCCTAAAATTATCTCTGCTCCGATATCTTTCAAATCCTCAGAGGAGAGTGTTTTGACCGAACCTTGGGTTCCAATGGGCATAAAGACCGGGGTAGATACCTCCCCGTGAGGAGTGCAAATCACCCCAGCCCGGGCATTTGTCTTTCTATCCTTTTTTATTAATTTGAATTCGAAATTATTCAATATTAGCTCAGCATAGGGCTCCGCCTTTGGCGGAGCGGAATTTTCTTTTTGCAAACCTAAAAGGACTGCTGAAAAACTTTATTGGCAGGGCTAAATGCCCTGCCCTATGGGTGATAAGTTATTATCACCCATAGAGGCGGGAATTCATCCCGCTTAAAAGGGTGACTTTTTCAATAATCCCTAAAGGTTTGCCCTACTTTCTTTCTTGTAGGGGCGACCCGCCGGGTCGCCCCTACATCATTATGATTTTAGGCTATCTCTTCTTCACCCTCCCGTATTTCCCCAATTTAACTGATAACCCACCCCAGTATTCTTGAGCCTTGGTAATGTAGATTAAAGGCTTAAACTTTTTTATATCTGGCTTATCATTTTTATCCAGATATTCTGTATCCGTATGCACCGCCACAATCTCCCCGATGAAAAGGTCATGCGAGCCCAATTCCAATATCTTCCTTACCATACACTCTAAATTAAAAGGGCATTCTTCAATCAGAGGCGCATTCACCCTTTTCCCTTTAACCGGCGTAAGGCCGGTCTCTTTGAATTTGTCCACATTCCTTCCCGAGGTACTACCGCAATAATCGACCACATCCAGTTGATCCTCTCTGGTCAGATTGACCACGAACTCCATCGATCTACTGATGATCGAATGGGAGAATCGATTCTTTCTGATGGCTACGCTGATCATCGGCGGCTCGGAGCAACAGATCCCCACCCAGGAAGCGGTGATGATATTGGGTTTTTCATCCTTCCATTGGCAGCTGACCATCACCGCGGGCAAAGGGATCAAAAAGGTCTGGGGCTTTAAAAGTTTTTTGGGCATTAAATCTCCATCACTTCCTCTCCGGAAAAACTATCCACCCTGTGCAGAAGCTCATTCATCTTCTCCTTGATCTGATTTTCGATCCGGTTGAGCATCTCCTCAGCCTCATTCTGATTTTCGCATTTGAAGAAGATATCCAACTTCTCCAAATCCTGATGGCCCAACCCATCGGTGGAAAAGTCGATTAAAGGAGAGCCAAACTTAATGATCTTCTCCATCTCCTCATCCTTGAAATCGATGGTCTGAAGGCTAACCTGATATTCCCCTCGCACCAAAGACTTTTTAATCCTAAGTCTCATCTTACCTCCTGAAATTTTAGGTTAAAATTAAGTTAAAAGTTTGGTCTATTCTTTCTATCCCAAAGATCTCGATGGAGAATCTACTGGACAGATTTTTCTTATTACTTTCCGGAATAACGCACCTTTTAAATCCCAATTTCTCCGCCTCTTTAATCCTCGCCTCAATCTTGCTTATCGCTCTCACCTCCCCAGCCAATCCCACCTCACCCATAACCACAGTTTCTTTGTCTGCAGGAAGGTCTTTGAAGGAAGAGATCAAGGCTAAGGCCACTCCCAAATCCACCCCCGGTTCGTCAACCTTTATCCCTCCAGCCACATTGACAAAGACATCGAAAAGTCCTAAATGAATCCCTTCCCTTTTCTCTAAAATAGCTAAAAGCAAAGCCAATCTTTTATAATCGATTCCGGTGGAAACCCTTTGCGGAACACCATAATTTGTGGGAGAGACCAAAGCTTGTAGCTCCAAAAGAATAGGCCTGGTCCCTTCTATGGAACAAACGACTACCGATCCGGGTAAATTCTTTTTTCTCTCTGATAAAAATATTTGAGATGGATTTAAAACCTCTTTCAAACCCTGCTCCTCCATCTGAAAAACCCCGATCTCATTGGAGGGACCGAATCTGTTTTTAACCGTTCTCAAAATTCGGTAAGCATAATTTTTCTCCCCCTCAAAATATAATACCGTGTCCACCATATGCTCCAAAACCTTGGGTCCGGCAATCGATCCTTCTTTGGTCACATGCCCGACTAAAAATATCGAAGTCCCTTTGGTCTTGGCAAAGTTGGAAAGTTGAGCCGCGCATTCTCGAATCTGGGAGATAGTCCCCGGAGGACTTTCTAAGGTCTGGGTATAGGTAGTCTGAATCGAATCTATGACCGCAACCAAAGGAGGATTTTCTTTTAGTTCATCTAAGATTGATTCTAAATTCGTTTCAGTCAATATCAGAAGGTTCTCCGAGTCTACTTTCATCCTCTCCGCTCTTAATTTTATCTGTTTTTTCGACTCTTCGCCAGTAATATACAAAATATTGCCGAAATGCGAAGCATCTTGACGATTTGAAGCGATTTTTTGACTCGCCTGCAAAAGCAAAGTCGATTTGCCAATCCCTGGATCACCTCCCACCAGGATAACCGACTCAGGGACAATTCCGCCGCCTAAAACCCTATCCAGTTCCGCCATTCCAGTGGTTAATCTTTTCTCCTCTTTTAAGGAAATTTGCGATAGGGAAATGGGAACATTAAGGCTTTTTTCACCCTTTTTTATCTGGTCTCTTTTGGAAATTTTCTCCTCAGTCATCGAATTCCAGGCACCGCAATTGGGGCACTTACCCACCCATCGAGGAGAAAAGGTTCCGCAGGATTGGCAGACATAAATGGTCTTAGATTTATTTACTATAGGCATCTCAATGGGTCTTTATAGGTCCTTCGGCTGAACCGGTGATGAACTGCTGGACTATAGAATCCGCTGTGTTTTTGGTCTGCTCCGGGGTCCCTTCAAAGATTATCTTCCCCTCATAGAGCATGGCAATCTTATCCGCAATCTTATAGGCTGAAACGATATCATGGGTAACTGCTACTGAGGTTACGGACAATTTGTCGCTCAACTCAACAATCAACTCATTTATCGCATCGGCCATTATTGGGTCCAAACCGGTGGTGGGCTCGTCATATAAGACAAAATCAGGCTCCATAGCCAATGCCCTCGCCAAACCCACCCTCTTTTTCATCCCTCCGGAAAGCTCTGCTGGCTTTAGATTCTCTGCGCCGGGCAGACCGACCAAACTTAATTTCTCTTTCACCTTTTCTTTTATCTCTTCCTCCGGCAATATCTTATGCTCTCTCAAACCCAAAGCTACATTCTCTTCCACGGTCATCGAATCGAAAAGAGCAGATGCTTGAAAAAGCATCCCGAATCTCTGCCTGAGCTTATATAATTTTTCATTCTTAAATTCAGTGATGTCTTCGCCGTCAATTATTATCTTTCCTTTGTCCGGCTTCAAAAGGCCGATGATATGCTTCAGTAGAACACTTTTCCCGCATCCGCTCCTCCCGATAATCACCATCGTCTCCCCCTTTTCTATTTTCAAATTCACCCCACGCAGAACATAGTTACCACCAAAGGTTTTATGCAGGTCTTCAATTTCAATCATATGATATATTTTGTAGGGGCTTGATTTATCAAGTCCCGCCGTGATCCGGCACACCATTTGTAGGGGCGTATTGCTATACGCCCCTACTATCAAGAATCCTCTTTCAAGACATCATCCGAAAAGCATCGACGCAATAATATAATCAGAGATCAGGATCAAAACCGAGGATAAGACCACAGCTTTGGTGGTTGACCTCCCTACCCCTTCTGCACCTCCATAGGTTTTGAACCCTTGATAGCATCCGACAGTGGCAATTATCCCTCCGAAAACACACGCCTTGGTCAAGCCCGCCACCAGATCGCTTACGTGAAAGAAAAGCTTCAGCCCATTTAAGAAGGTATAGGATGAGACCCCCAAGAAAAATACTGAGACCCCTAAACCCCCTAAGATCGCCACAAAGTCAGAGAAGATGGTTAAGACCGGAAGCATTACCAATCCGCTTAAAAATCTGGGAACCACCAAAAATCTGATTGGGTCTAAAGCTAAAGTCTCTAAGGCGTCGATCTGTTCTGTAACCTTCATCGTCCCCAATTCAGCCGCAATAGCCGCACCAACTCGGCCCGCCACTACTAAAGCAGTTAAAACCGGACCCAATTCTATAACCACCGCTTTTCCCACCGCAGTTCCTAAATACCTCATCGGAACATAATCTGAGAATTGATAAGCCGCCTGAACTGCGGAGACTCCGCCGGTGAAAATTGAGGTGACCAAAACCAAAGGTAAGGAATTAACCCCCATAAAAACCATCTGCTCTGAGATCAGATGAAAACTTTTGAAGATCTTAGGGATGGCCGAAAAGATATTCTTTATCAAAATGGCAATGCCACCCACATCCTCAAAAAACAGAAAGGTTTTTCTTCCGATGAAGATAAAGGTCTCTTTTTGATTCAAGTTGAGCTAAAACCTCCACCCCGCCAACGGCGGGGGAAAATTTAAAATGGAGTCTCAGTATGCACCATTTCAGGATTTTCAAACCGGGCATAGTTTTTCAAAAAGGTCAAAAGGATACTTCCGGTAGGACCATTTCTGTGTTTGCTTACAATTATTTCTGCAATTCCTTCGGTGGAGATTTTTTCCTTTCTGAATTCCGTCGTCTTTATCCCATAAAGCTCTGGTCGAATGACAAAGATCACCACATCTGCATCCTGCTCAATGGCTCCGGACTCTCTTAAGTCAGCCAATTGAGGGCGCCTCTCCCCTCCCCTGGTCTCCACAGCCCGGGAAAGCTGAGAAATGGCTAAGACTGGAACCTTCAAATCCTTAGCCAGGCCTTTCAAGGCTCGGGAGATCACAGAGATCTCCTGCTGTCTGCTTTCTGCTCCCTTTGGTCCCTGCATCAATTGCAAATAGTCGACTATCACCAAACCGATATTCTCTTTAGCTTTCAATCTTCGAGCCTTAGCTCTCATCTCCAGAATTCCAATTCCCGGGGTATCATCTATAAATATCTTAGCTTCTGATAATGGACCCACAGCAATGGATAAGTTAGTCCATTCATGATCTGATAGCCTTCCGGTCCTCATCTTGTGGGAGCTTAATCTGGCTCGGGAACAGAGCATCCGATTAGCCAACTGGTTTTTCTCCATCTCTAAGCTGAAAATAGCCACCGGGATTTTCTCCTCCACCGCCACATGCTCAGCCATAGATAGGCAGAACGAAGTCTTGCCCATGGAGGGCCTGCCGGCGACTACTATCAAATCTGAGGACTGAAGCCCGGCAGTCAAGGAATCGAGTTCGGTAAATCCCGTGGGAATGCCGGTTATCTGTCCTTCCTTTATTCTATCGATAGATTCAAAGGTGTGGGGGAGAATATCAGCTAAGGGAATAAAACCTTGTTTGATCCTTTTCTCCGAGATCTCAAAGATCTTCTGCTCCGCTGAGTCCAAAAGCAAATCGACCTCTTCTGCCTGATCATAACATCGGGCGACAATATCGGTGGAGGTCTCGATTAGTTTCCTCAAGGTGGCTTTTTCCAATATTATCTGGCAATGATATTCGATATTAGCTGAGGTAGCCACACCGGTGGCTAAATCATTGATATAGGGGATTCCGCCTACATCCTCCAATTGTTTTCTTTTGGCTAATTCTGAAGGCAAGGTGAGCAAATCTACCGGCTCATTTCGATCATAAAGATGGATCATCGCACAAAAAATCTTTCGATGAGCCTCCCGGTAAAAACAATCCTCGTCCATAACCTCTATGGCTTTGCCGATAGCTTCCCTATCCAAAAGCATCGCCCCCAAAACCGCCTGCTCCACCTCCAAGGCTTGCGGTTGAATCCTATCTGTATCTGACATTTTTTTAGTCATTTCTTATGAATGTTATTTAATTCTCACCTTAGGGTATGTTTTGGAGTGTAAAGCTTTAGCTTTACTTAAAATATGGATAAGCCTATCATTCCATAGGCAGATCCCCCGCCTCTGGCGGGGGAAAGGTTTATACTCCAAGTTTATCATATTCCTTTACTTAGTAGGGCAAGGCTTTAGCCTTGCGATGACTTAATTTTTTTGGCTTTGATTTTTATCGCAAACCTAAAGGTTTGCCCTACATTTAAATAATTGAACAAATCTTTAATAGCCTTTTAATCTATCATATTCCTTTCTTAAAAGCTGCACATCCTCCCAGGTCTGTTTTTTATATTGCGGATACCTCAATAGAGCCGCCGGATGATAGGTCACCAAAAACCTTATTGGATGGGGGAGACCATCCACGCAGAAGTCGTGGAATCTTCCTCTCAATTGATTCAAGGGTAGTTTGCTTTTCAATAACGCCTGAGCTGAGATTCTCCCTAAGGCACATATTATTCCAGGTTTTATTATCTGAATCTGCTTTAAAAGATAAGGCTGACAAATCTCTATCTCTTCGGGATCCGGGTCCCTATTTTCTGGAGGCCTGCATTTTAAGATATTGGCAATATAGATCTCCTCCCTTTTAAATTTTATCGCCTCTAAAATCTTATCCAAAAGTTTCCCTGCCGCTCCTACAAATGGTTCCCCCTTTAAATCCTCTTCCCTGCCTGGAGCCTCACCGATAAAAATCACCTTAGATTCTCCATTTCCCACCCCGAAAACAAAATGGGTTCTGCTTTTAGAGAGATGACATTTGGTGCAATCCTTGATCTCTAAATAGAATTTGTGTAGTTGCTTTTCCACTGAAGATATTTTTTTAACTCCGCCAGCCTGCCCGACCAGGGAGATGGATCCCCCTTCAGCAGATTTGTTTTTCTCCTCTCCGGCGAAGGTGGAACCTTCGGAAGCCAAGTAAATCTCATCCCACCCCACCTCGATCTGTTGTTTTAGATATCTTTTGGTTAGGGCAAAAGCCTCCCAAAGCTCTTCCAAGCTTTTAGCCATCTTATTTCCTTTTTAAAAGAGTCAAAACTTTGTCTAAGATCTTATCCGCCAGATCCTTTTTGGTCATTAAAGGAAGCTTTTCCACCCTTCCTTTTCTGTCAATTAAAGTCACAATATTGGTGTCCAGTTCAAATCCGGCTCCAGGAAGGTTAGGGTTATTCACCACGATTAAATCCAAATTCTTTTCCTTCAATTTCTTTTTGGAATTTTCGATCTCATTTTCGGTCTCAATGGAAAATCCCACCAAAACCTTATTACTCTTTCTTTTCCCCATCTCCGAAAGAATATCCGGAGTCGATTTCAGATGTAGGGTCAATTCCTTTCCTTTTTTAATTTTCTCTTCAGAAATCTTCACTGGAGCGAAATCTGAGACTGCAGCTGCCATTACCAGACAATCACATTTTTTGAAATTATTTTTTACCTGGGTATACATATCTTTAGCATTTTTGACCGAGATAAAATCGACTCCCAAAAAGACCTCT
>Ga0315291_10000163_pt1 | contig 80853 bp, 70 predicted proteins | sample YL17G12_20_MG_FD_203070 | JGI IMG/M metagenome (GOLD analysis project Ga0315291, IMG submission 203070) | Sediment microbial communities from Yellowstone Lake, YNP, Wyoming, USA - YL17G12_20 | ecosystem: Environmental > Aquatic > Freshwater > Lake > Sediment | place: USA: Wyoming | collected... | reverse complement strand
ATTATTGATGGTTATGACCGTGGGATTCCTGGTGATTATTTTGGCGATCGGTGTCGAGCGGTTGAAGCGGTATTAGTGTTAGAGCAAGGAGTATTAAAGCGTTTTGGTGGCCGAGTACCATTGGGACAGCATTTGATTTTACGGGTAGACCGCGGTCCACAATTTACTGCTCGCCGTTTTCGAGAAGCGGCGTTACGATTAGGTATTGAATTAGAATATGCGGGGATACGATGTCCGGATGACAAGCCCTATATCGAATCATTCATTAGCAAGTATAAGGTAGAGGAGGTTTATCGACATGAGTATCGAAATATCAATGAAGCTAAGTTGAATTGGGAATTATATAGATTTTGGTATGAGAATGAGCGAGTGCATCAATCGCTTAAATATCAGACTCCAAAGAAAATATTGGAGCAGACACAAAAATTAGCGCTTGCCAATGTATGAAAAAAGTGTACTATATAGTAAGCCTGTTTTTGTCCAAAAAGACGGGGTGCACTGCGTCGAGCATATACTGTTTCAATTCTGGATACTTATCAAGGTATCGTTGTTTCCGTCCTTTTTCTTTTCGTTTTTCGGCTTTTCTTGTTGCGGTATCCGGCAGATAAATATTAAACTTCTGATGCATATTTCTGTTCAATTCCCTGCTAATTGTCGATTTGTCTCGACCAATAATGTTTGCTATTTCTTTTTGAGTTTTACCTTCTTTTAAGAGCAAAAAGATTTGATCGCGCTCTCTCTGCCCAGGCTGTGTGTAGTTAGTTTTCATACAACCTTGAGTATATCATATATCACTCAAAGTTGCACTTCCAAATTGAATTTGCTTAGTACTTAGGTTTAGGATTTGGTTTTGAGATTTGTGCTTTGAGTTTAGATGGTTTATTTAGTTTTTACCACTTTTACTAACGGCTTATTTTTAATTTCTTAAACTGATATAAAATAAACCCCACCTGTCAGGTCAGAAATATCTATATGTGATGATGATTTAGTTATTGATATTCTTTGACAAGTTATCCTGTTATATTATAAATAAGAACATTTTCTTAACCACCTTTTTTTTCATACTAAACATTAATCCTAATATTCTTTATTATCAATATGTTATTGAAAAGTTACCAAGTTTATGTAAGCAAAGAATCAAGACTAATGGTTCAAAAATCTATATTTTCCTCTCGGGATTTATTGTGAGAGCTTGACATTAATTAATTATTAGATATTATACATAGTTGTTAGTTATTTGTTGTTAGATGATAGAAACAAAAAACTAACAACAAACAGCTATCAACTTATGAAATATGATTTGCTTTTAGAAATCGGCACTGAAGAGATACCTGCATCGTTTTTAGCTCCCGCGTCAGAAGCTTTAAAAGAAATCATAACTAAATTTTTCTCAGAAAATCGAATTGATTTTGGAAGAGTAAAATCTTTTTATACTCCCCGACGTATTACCTTAATAGTTGATAAGGTAGCGGAGAAACAAAAGGAAGAGATTTTAGAACTTCAGGGTCCACCGAAAAAACACGCATTTGATGAGAAAGGTCATCCAACGAAAGTCGCAATTGGTTTTGCGAATTCTAATAGAGTTAAAGTCAAAGACCTATATACCAAACAAACTCCAAAGGGTGAGTATGTTTGTGTTAAAAAGAAAGCAGCAAAGAAAAGAATTGATGTACTGTTAAAAGAAAATCTTTCACAAATTATTTCCAAGATTCAATTTCCGAAAACAATGCGATGGGATGAAGGAAAAACACGATTTGCCCGACCGATACGCTGGATTAGTTTAGTTTATGGAAATAAACCAGTCAGCGCTCAAGTTGCGGGTTTGACCACCTCTGCCTATACAATTGGTCATCGAAATTCAAAGGTAAAGAAATTGAAAATTACCGATGTTAAAAAATATGAAAAGATGCTAAAAGGTGTTGATGTTATTATTAATCCTGAGCAACGGAAAAAAGTTATTAAGAAACAACTGGATATCCTAAGCATAAAGGTTAAGGGAAAGGTTGTTGAGGACGATGAACTTTTGAAAGAGGCGACTAACATTTGCGAAATGCCTAACCCAATTCTATGTAAATTCAAGCCGGAGTTTCTTAACTTACCTTCAATTGTTCTTATTACTGGTTTAAAGACTCATACCCGTTCTTTTGCGGTGAAACCACAAATCAGTACAACCAGTTCGGATAGACTCTTACCATATTTTATTGCAATAAGCAATACACCGACTTGTGATAAAAAAGAGGTCGCTTACTGGTATGAAGAAGCGGTTGAAGCACGACTGGAAGATGCCAAATTCTATTTTGACGAGGATGTAAAAATCGGGTTTGAGAAAAGAGTTGAAGAGGAAAAGAAAGTTGTATGGATTGAGAATTTAGGAAGTTTATTTGATAAGACGTCGAGATTAGAGAAATTATCGTTTGTGATTGCTCAAAGAATATCTGGTGTTAATAGTAGCTTTCTACTCAGAGCAGCATATCTTTCTAAGGCAGATTTACTAACTAATATGGTCAGAGAAAAGGAGTATACTTCGCTTCAAGGTGTGATGGGCGGGATTTATGCACAAGTTAGCGGAGAAGACGAACTAGTATCAAAAATCATCTCAGAGCATTATCTACCTAAAAGCGGTGACGATAATTTACCGAAAACTAAAGAAGGTGCAATATTAAGTATGGCGGATAAGATTGATAACATTGTCGGTGCTTTTGTTATTAGTGCGATACCAAGCGGTTCGCTCGACCCGTTTGGTTTACGCAGACAGGCAAACGCGGTCCATACGATTTGTCTTAATAAGATTTTTTTCCTAAACTTAGAACCGATAATTGAAAATAGTTGCGGGTACTTTGGAAAATCTGAAGATATAAGCTTGGTAAAGAAAATTTCAGGATTTTTCAAAGAAAGGTTAAATGCTTTGTTATTAGATAAGGGCATTAAATACGATGTGGCAAATGCAGTGTTGGCAGCAGAGGGGATTAATAGTTTAGATGCATATAATCGGGCAATCGCTCTTAGCGAATTTCGTAAACAAGAGCAGTTTGAATCTTTAGTAATCGGGCAGAAGCGAGTCAATAATATCCTAAAATGTATTCAAGATTCATTTATCGTGCAAACCGATTTACTAAAAGAACCGGCTGAGCTGCAGTTATATAGCAAAACTCATTCAATCGAGAACCAACTAAATGACTATGTCCGGGTTTATAATTATAAAGATGCTTTAGATTTATTATTATCTTTGCGTCCTGAGATTGATAGTTTCTTTGATAAAGTATTAGTGATGACGGAAGATTTGACTTTAAGAAATAACCGGCTCGGTTTGTTACAATATATCAAATCACTTTTCCGCAAAGTTGCTGATTTATCCGAAATCGTTATTCAATAATAGGGGATAGCCGAGGTGAAAAAAAGCAATAAAATTTTACTAATATTATTACCATTTATTATTTTATGTTCCAAAGCAAAAGTCCCGAAGGCTGAATTAGAATCAAAGAAACGAGAAAATAAGATTGAATTGACTATTAAAGATAAAAAGATTGAAGTCGAGGTAGCTAAAACACCAGAACAAAGAGGTTTGGGCTTGATGTATAGAAAAGCTATTCCGGAAAATTCGGGGATGTTGTTTATTTTTGAAGAGAAGGGTAACTATCCGTTCTGGATGAAAAATACTGGTGTTCCGCTCAGCATTGCGTTTATAGACGAGAATGATGTGATAATCGATATATTGGAGATGGTGCCAAACCAAGAAGTGATAACATATTCACCATCTTTGCCATTTCTTATTGCTTTAGAAATGAATCAAGGTTGGTTTGTGGAAAATGGGATTAAAGCAGGTGATACGGTATATGGGAAACCATAACCAAAAATCAAATATCAAAAATCAAGTATCAACAATTAAGCTGTTAGCACCAGCGAAAATTAATATCGGTCTAGTAGTAAAAGAGAAACTCCCCTCCGGATATCATTTGATTGAAACGATAATGGTGCCGATTAAATTATTCGACACGCTGATTATTAGAAGAATAGGCAAAGGCATTCAGTTTAAAACCAATTCAAGAAAAATACCCTCGGGGAAAGATAATCTTGTATTTAAAGCAGGAAAATTATTTTTCGACACGACTAAAATCGCGGGTGGCGCAAAGATTGAATTGAAAAAAAAGATTCCAGTTGGTGCTGGGTTAGGTGGTGGTTCCAGCGACGCAGCTTATACTTTGTTAGGTTTAAATAAGATTTATGGCAATTTACTGACATTTTCACAATTAAAAGGGATCGCGATAAAAATTGGAATGGACGTGCCGTTCTTCTTATACCGCAAATCATGTTATGCAACTGGGCGAGGTGAAATATTAGAACCTCTAAAAATACCCAAACTTAATATTGTTCTTTATATGACTTCTTACTCTATTTCAACAAAATGGGCTTATCAAAATATTGCCGCGGGGTTGACAGACCACGATTTTTCCCTTAAACTACTAAGCAAAAGACTAATAAATAACGATTTATTCGGTATTAATGCACTGATTAGTAACACTTTTGAAAGTGCAGTCTTTGATAGATATCCAGATTTGTTGAAAGTTAAAAGTTTATTTATAGCTAACGGTGCATATGCAGCAGGTCTTTCCGGAAGCGGAAGTGCGGTTTATGGTCTGTTCAATAAGACCACACTTCGGAAAAATCGTTATAAATTTAACAGAAACGTGTTAATTACTGAGACTTTATGATAAATAATGTTTTTGGGGCGTCGTCTAGTGGCAGGACCCAGGATTTTGGATCCTGTTGGGGAGGTTCGAATCCTCCCGCCCCAGCTTCAACAATAATTAAATAAAATGAATGAGATAAAAGTATTTTCTGGTCGGGCAAATATTGAGTTAGCACAAAAAATCTGCAAAAAACTAAAGATTGATTTGGGGAAGATAAGTATCCGGGATTTTTCCGATGGCGAAATTAAAATTAAAATTGAAGAAAATGTCCGTGGTATCGACGTCTTCGTTGTTCAGCCGACTCATCCGCCCGCGGAAAACCTTCTAGAATTACTGTTAATGCTGGACGCCTTGAAAAGATCTTCCGCCGAGCGAATTACCGCAGTTATTCCTTATTATGGTTATGCGCGGCAAGACCGTAAAGATGAGCCGCGGGTTCCAATTTCAGCAAAATTGATTGCTGACTTAATTGTCACGGCAGGTGCTTCTCGAGTATTAACGATGGACTTACATGCAGAACAAATTCAGGGATTTTTTGATATTCCGGTTGACCATCTTTATGCGACACCGGTATTAGTGGATTATTTTAGCAAAACCGACCCATCAAATCTGGTTGTTGTCGCGCCGGATACAGGTCGCGCGAATCGTGCTCGTGGATTTGCCAAACGATTGGGTGAAAATATTCCGATCGCAATCATTGATAAAAGACGACCGGGTCCTAATGAAGCAGAGGTTGTTTCAGTTATTGGCGATGTGAAGGATAAGAATGTATTAATATTTGATGATATTATTGATACCGGAAATACGCTAATTGTCGCAGCGAATGCATTAAAAGCACGAGGGGCTCAGAAAATAATTGCCTGTGCAACACATGGGGTGTGCTCTAAAAACTGTGCACAAAAACTGGAAGCATCAACCATTACCGAAATTACAGTTACTGATACAATTCGATTATTGCCGGATAAGCAGAGTAAAAAAATTACGGTTTTATCGGTATCGGAACTTTTAGCCGAAACTATTTCAAGAATTCACAAAGGAGAGTCAGTTAGTTCGTTATTTATATGACGATGAAATTAAAACAAAGAAAAATATTGGAGGCATATGGAATATACTCTTAAAGTAGAAGAAAGAAGCGCATCAGGGAAACAAGATAGTAAGAAAATACGTCGTCAAGGGGCAATCCCGGGAGTTATTTATGGACATGGTGACAAAGCGGTTAACTTAACCGTTAATGAAAAAGATTTCTTAAAGCTTTGTGAGAAGATAAAAGGCCGTAGTCCAATTGTCAATCTTGTGGTTGGTGAGAAACCTGCGGTGAAAGCGATTATCAAGACGATGCAGCGTGCAGCAATTACGAAAAAATTATTATCAATCGATTTTCAACTGGTTCATGCAAAAGAAAAAATCACAATGAATGTACCGGTTATTTTAAAAGGAAGTGCGATTGGTGTGAAAGAAGGTGGTATTTTAGATAATCCGCTACGTTCGATCCTGATTCGTTGCGAAATTGACAAAGTGCCAGATCATATCGAGATTGATATTAATGATATAAAGATGGGGCATAGCATTCATATTTCGGATTTGAAATTAGAAGGCGTCGAATACATGCTGTCAGTTGATTCTCCGATTGTTTCCGTACTGGAACCCCGCAAAGTTGTTGAAGTTGCTGCTGCACCAGTAACGGAAGCAATTGCTGAACCGGAAGTGATAACCGAAAAGAAGAAAGAGGAAGTTACTGAAGAAGAAGCGGAAGCAGGAGCCAAAAAGAAGCCAGCAGCTGAAGCAGAGACTAAAAAAGAAACTAAGAAATAAGTTTGATTATTTTTGGTTTAGGTAACCCGCTTCCAAAGTACAAAGAAACACGTCACAATGTTGGCTTTATGGTTATGGATAGACTTGCTAAACAGCTTTCTTTAAGATTTACCCGTCGTTCGGACTATCACATTGCGCAATCGGGAAAACTTGCGATGGTTTTGATAAAACCGATGCTTTACATGAATAATTCTGGAATTGTTGTATCAGACTATCTTCAATCAACTGACGCCTCGGTGTCTTTTATTGTGGTATATGATGATATGGCGTTGCCATTAGGAAAAATTCGAATACGCGAAAAGGGGAGTGATGGTGGTCATCAAGGATTAGCTTCAATCATTTACCACCTGCAAATCACAAATTTCCCACGTCTGAGGATAGGAATTGGGCAACCCTCAGCGGGAGTGTCAGCAACCGATTATGTCTTAGCAAAATTTTTACCAGAGGAAGAACTGATTTTAGATAAAGTTATTGAGACGTCTTGTTCAGCCTTAATGAGAGTTCAAGAATCTGGAATAAAAGCAGCAATGAACCAATACAATGCAATACAATTTAAAATCGAATCAGAGGCAAAATCGCAATGATGAAGGTCGGTTTAGTTGGGTTACCGAATGTTGGAAAATCATCTTTTTTCAATATTCTGACAAAGGCTCATGCGAAAGTTGATCTTTACCCCTTCACAACGATTGAGAAAAATGTCGGTACTGTGATTGTGCCGGATGACCGATTGAAGATTATAGGTGATATTATAAAACCGCAAAAGCTGACACCCGCCACTATTGAATTTATTGATATCGCCGGACTCGTTAAAGGAGCACATGAGGGGGAAGGTCTTGGTAATAAGTTCCTGGGCAATATACGCGAAGTCGATTTAATATTTCATATTATAAGAAATTTTGAAGACGGGTCAATTCCGCATGTTTATAACAGTGTCGATCCGATGCGTGATTTAGAGATTGTTGAAAGCGAATTGGCACTTGCTGATTTGGATATTATTACAAGAAATGTCGAACAATTAAAGAAAAAAGTCATTACGTCTGAAGAAAAACATAAACTCGCGGTTTTAGAGAGTCTTGAGGCACGTTTAAGTAAAGGTTTATTTGTGACTCAGTTAGAAATTTTGGCTCGTTTGGCAGTAACGGAATTTAATTTTTTTGCGGTGAAGCCGATGATTTACGCTTTTAATTGTTCGGATAAAACACCACCGGATTCATCGTTACTAACAAGATTAAAAGACAAAGATATTTTTTTATTTTCAGCTTCGTTAGAGCAATCGATGGAAGGTTTTGAAGAAACGGAGAAAATCGAGTTACGGCAAAGTCTCGGTTTAGCTTCACAGGGTGTTGTCGGAATAGTAGAGGAGTGTTTTAAAAAACTGGACTTAATTCGGTTCTATACTGTCAAAGGCGACGAAAGTAGAGCATGGTCAGTGCCACGAGACACAAATATTGTTGATGCCGCTGGTAAGATTCATACCGATATGGCTGCTGGTTTTGTTAAGGCAGATGTTATACCGTTTGCCGAATTAAAAAAAATCGGCGACTACCATAAAGCGAAAGAGACGGGACATGTTCGGATTGAAGGGAAAAATTATATCGTGCATGACGGCGATGTTATTTTGATTAAATTTTCCGGACATTAATTATGAGAATTTATAACAAGTATTTTAATTTTTAGGAGGAAGAATGGAACGTACTTATGAAGCAATATTTATATTGTCATCTAAATTATCGGAAAACGATCTAAAGGATAGGGCAGAAGAATTAAAGAAACTGATTGAGTCGAACAGTGGTGTAAAAATCATCGAGTCTTTAGTTGAAGCAAAACAATTTGCCTATCCCATTAAAAAAGAGACGAAAGGAACATATCTAACCTATAAGTTTCAAGCTCCGACCGAAACGATAAGCAATATCAAAGACGCAATAAAACATCGAGAAGAAATATTGAGAAGCACTTTTATTAATAAGGAGAAATAATGGCTGAATTAAGGTTGGGTTCTTTAAATTATGTCGTGTTGATGGGCCGAGCGGTTCGCGAACCGGAACTGAAATATTCACCGAAAGGTAATCCGATCTGTAATTTCTCGATCGCGGTTAATCGCAGATATCAAGATAAAGAAACTCAGGAATGGAAAGACGAGCCGAGTTTCTTCAATATTGTAGCGTTGGGACAATGGGCGGAACGGAGTTCAGAACGTCTAAAGAAAGGAAGCGCAGTATTGATTGAAGGAAGACTAAGAAGCAGGTCATGGACAAATCAAAACGGAATTAAGCAATCAAGAGTTGAAATTATTGCTTCCCGTATTCAATTTTTAGACAAGATGGGTACCGAACCAGAAGCGGAAGCTGTTCCTGAATCCAATGTCGACGAGACGAATGTTCCACCCGAAAACTTAGACGATTTACCGTTTTAGTTATAAGTCAACTTCCATCAAACAATAGCGGAGTTGAAAATTGCGTGTATTGACAATAGTTCCTGCTTATAACGAGACTGCAACAATTGAATTCGTTGTTAACGATATTTTGAATAAAGTTAACGATATAAAAGTATGTGTGGTTGATGATGGGTCAATCGATGATACCAAAATAAAAGCACTAAAACTTGGCGCGGTTGTTTTATCGCACCCATTCAATATGGGTATCGGAGCAGCAGTTCAAACCGGATTTCTATATGCTTTACAGAATAATTTTGATGTCGCGGTACAGATTGACGGCGATGGTCAGCATGACCCAGCTTTTATACCAAATATGATCGATATTATTCAGCAAAATAAATCTGACGTCGTTTCCGGTTCAAGATTTTTAGAAAAAGGTGGTTATAAATCATCGTTCCCACGCCGAATCGGCATAACTTTTTTTGAACTGGTAAATAGATTACTAACGGGTCAGCGGATAACCGATAGCACATCTGGTTTTCGAGCGTTTAATCGAAATGCGATTGCATTGCTTGCTTATAACTATCCGGAAGATTACCCAGAACCAGAAGTGTTAATTATTCTCAAAAGAGCAGGCTTAAAAGTAATGGAAATTCCAGTTGTCATGAGAGCGAGACAAGGGGGACAATCATCGATACGCGGATTTAAATCATTTCATTATATGGTAAAAGTAATTTTAGCTCTTTTAATGCAATCTATAAAAAGGAGGAAGTAATGAAACCGATTCAAATTATTGCTTTGCTCGCGTCATTAGCTCTTTTATTTTGTATTTTAGAGCTAATCCGGAGAAGAAAACTAAAAGAACGATTTGCATTACTCTGGCTTTTTTCAGCAGTCATTCTTATTGTATTTTCTTTATGGGGGAGATTTTTAGATGTTCTGGCAAAATGGTTAGGCATTTATTATGCGCCAGCAGTACTGATTCCTATCGTAATTTTTATTGCGGTCATACTTTTTATTTATTTCTCGGTCATTGTCAGTAATCAATCGGAATTGATAAAGGCACTGGCTCAAAAGATTGCCCTTCTCGAAAAGGAACTAAAAGAAATTAAAGATAAATCTGGTTTAGAAAAACATTAGCTAATTTTGCTATTGATTTTTCAACTATTCATATTAAAATAGCAGGATGACAAATATATCCAGAAATTTAGTAGCGATTCTGCAAGTAGGAGTTTGTTACATAATTATCGCTTCAGCACAAGCATTGTGGAAATTGGGAGTTATAAAATTAGGCGGAACCGCTAAATTTACATTTAGCGTACTTCCTCGTTATATCAGTTCCTGGTATTTCTTATTAGGTGCAGGACTTTACGTTATTGCTACTGGATTGTGGATATACATATTATCCAGATACGAATTTAATCTTGTTTATCCGATGAATGCATTGGGTTATATATTTGCAGTGTTTTTGAGTTTATGGCTTTTTGGCGAAAGCATACCTTGGAACAGGTATGTCGGAGTTGGTGTAATTATTATCGGTGTCATAATTCTCGCGCTAAAATAACAAGTGTCGTGAAAAATAAACCTATAAAAAAACAACCAGAGACAAAAAAAATAAACTTACCGCATCTTCCATGGACAATTATTTTATTATGCACAACGGTTGTATTATTATTCTCACTTTTTGACCCGAAGACAACTTTAGGCGGTGATAATTGCCATTATATGAGCTTGGCAAGTTCAATTCTTAAAGGAAGTTATAAAATCGAGGCTTTTATTGGGACTCCGCCAGAGGTTGGTGTTACGCCCGGATACCCTTTGGTTTTAGCAACATCGTTAGCATTATTTGGACGGACTTTTGTACCGGTTAAGATATTCTCATTTATCTGTTTTATCAGTGCATTGTGGTTATTCTGGAAACTGCTGCTGAAAGCAGGAATCGAAAAACGAATCAGTTTTTTAATACTCGCATTTGGGGTTGTGAATACACAAATAGCTGAGTTTTCACATTGGGAATTGACGGAAGCTCCATTTATGTTGATTTCCGCAGCAGCGATAATTTATTATTTCAAGACCTTGGAAAAGAATAATCTGGTAAATATTTTATTAACAGTAATATTAGCATCAGCCGGATTTTATATCAGAACCGCTGGTATCGGTTTACCGATTGCAATCGGGCTGGGATTTTTAATAAAGAAACGATGGAAAGAGTTTGCAATCTATACTGCTTTAGTCGCGTTGATATTTTTACCATGGTTAATCAGATATATGACGATCGGCAAACAGGTTGGTGGTGGTATTTATGTTCACCAATTTACATCTGATGTCGCAACCGGGGTAACTTTCTCATTGGGCAGTTTTATCAGTAAGATGTTCCGTAATTTTTCCCGGTACGCATTTGTAAATTTGCCGTCACTCTTTTTACCGATATTGAATGAGAAACTTTACACCAGTCTTGCGCTCGGTTACTTATTGGGCGGAATATTTGTATTAATAATTATCTGGGGAATGGTAAAAAGTATCCGTTCCAAACTTAATTTTTACAGCATTTACATAATCATATATTCATTAATTCTTATCTCATTCAGTGAACAAGCCGCGATTGTGAGATATTTAGTAGTTGTATTTCCATTTATCGCGATTTTTCTTGTTTTCGGTACAGAGAAGATTTTCAATAAATTGGACGTGAAAAAAGCGGTCAATTATGCTTTTGCTCTGGTGCTGATTTTTGTCTTACTGGCAATACCAAATTATATCCGTACCGCAAAAGAGAATACAAATATGCTTTCGGAATATTTTAAAGGTAATCGATTCGCTGGTTACAACATAGGTTTTACTCGTTTTATTGAAGCGAATGAATGGTTAAAGAACTATGATTCGACCAATGCTGGTGTTATCAGCAGAAAACCAACACTTACCTGGTGGTTTTCGGGTCATCAATCGAAAGGTTATAAACTGGGCACGCCGGACCAAGTAAAAGCAGATATTGATAGTCTGGGTGCAAAATATGTTATTATTGACCAGATTTTCGGGCAAACCGCCCAATTTTTACTTCCCGCAGTTCGGACTTTTCCAGAACATTTTAATGTAATCCACGCCACGAAAAAACCTGAGACTTATGTTTTAGAAGTTATCAAAGATTCTTTAATTAATCCACAAGTTCAATAATTTTTCTTTTAGATTTTAAACCCGCCGTAATTTTAACTTTTGATTTGGGTATCTTAAAATGCTCGGCGATTAATTTTACTAAAGCGTTATTAGCGCGATTTTCGATAGGTGGTTCTTTTATATATACAATATAGCCAGTAGCAGAACTTTCTACTTTTTCCTGTTTGGAATTAGGTTTTATGAATACGGAAATCTTTTTTGACAACGTTCTTAGAATTTCACAATTAAGCCAGCCAACGCATAGTTTATTAAAGTGAAATTATAGACGCCAGCAACATCTGCGCCACCTTCAACAAAACGATAACCAGCTTTCATATCGACATTCTTATTCAGATTATATTGAAGTGCGAGCATGACATCTTCAGCTCGTCCTTGAGTGGCTCCCAAAGCATCACAATTTAAAACTAAGTTTAGGTTATTGCCAATTAGCCATTTTAAATCAAAATTGATGAGCGGGACAAAACCGGTATTAGTCTTTTCCGATTTATTATTGTTATTATCTTCCAAGCTGATTGATGCATCTCTGATTTTTGCGGTTAGACCGATACCCGCTTGGATTTTTTCGTTCTGGAAGAACTTGTATCGATAACTTAACCGATATGAATCGAAACGATATCTTGATTTGAGCTGTTTATTAGCAAGGAATGTGTCACCTGCAAAAATAACGTCTTGGTTTACACTACCACTGCCATATAATCTGAGTGGTGCGACCAATAATGATAACCAGTGTCGGTTATTTATTTCATAATTTAATCTGACTCGAAAGAAAGGACCGGGGTCGGTTTTCAGTTCATTATATAATGATATTCGGGTTCCAGTTGCTCTAGGAATTTGCACATCATTATAACCGCTGAAAACCATACCAGTTTCTATATCCACGGATGGCTGAGCAGGTAGTTTACTAAGACCAATAACCTGTGTAATAAATAAAACAAAATACAACATTTTTATAATTTTTTTCATATGACACATCATTTAATATCATCAATACTAACAAGAGAGAAATCAAAAGTCAATAAGTGTAATCTTGAACAATCTTTCGGAGTTTTTAACAGTTTAAAAATGAAAGATAGCTGTATCTCAAAATTTCTACTTGTAGATAGAATAAAATTGTGCAGTATTTTAATCTAACTTATTGACTTTTATATCCAATCCTCAATTTCACTCTAACATAGGAGAGGTGGCTCCTCCATGAACCTCTTCATATCAAAGAATTAGGTGTACGGGCAATTTTTAAAGTCCTAATTCTATATATAACTGAATTTATAGTTTATTACTTATTAATAATTCTAATCGGATTAATAATACAGGATATATTACGAATTGTTTCACGAATTCGAGCGGATGACCGGGTCGGGAATGGGGTAATGATTGGAAGAGAAATTAGGTGACGACTTTAAAGTTGTGTTGGGGATGGATTAGGGGTAGTTCACTCGGAAAAATTTCTTATTTCAAAACCTCAGTATTTTATCTATCAAACTTAGTTATTTATCATTGGTTCGAAATTAGAAATACCCGCTATTAGATCACAATTTATAAAATGGTTGACAATCAGAATATATGAGGTAAAATTTTGTCTATGAAAAGAGTATTTATTTTATTAATTTTATTAGGATTAACGATATTTTCATGCAAAAAGAATATTACCAAGACTGAAATTACGTTCTGGCATGCGATGGGTGGACCATTAGGTAAAGCGCTTGATTCATTAGTTGCTGATTTTGAAAAAAGTAATCCGGACATTAAAATTACTTTAGTTGGCATGGGTGATTACAGTGCTCTGGCACAGAAACTGATGGGTGCGATTGCGGTGGATAACCCGCCCACGATTGCTCAAGTGTATGAATCCTGGACGACTCAGTTCTATCAGCAGAATCAACTTTGTCCATTAGATTCATTTGTTAATAGTCCGCAAGGACTCACTCAAGAAGAGTTAGTCGATATGTATCCAGTTTTCGTTGAGAATAATAAATGGGACGGTAAGTTTTTAACATTCCCGTTCAACAAGAGTATTCCGGTCTATTTCTATAATATTGCGATGTTTGATTCGAACGGTATAAAAGAATTTCCTAAAAACTGGAATGATTTTCGGACGGTATGTAAACAGTTGACAAAAGACCTTAATAAAGATGGAAAACCAGATGTTTGGGGTACTGGTGGCGGAGTTAATTCTTGGTTGTTCGGTTGTATGCTTTATCAGAAAGGTGGTCGCCTGCTTGATGAAACGAATAAGAAAGTTACCTTTAATACTCAAGCAGGAGTCGACAATTTACAGTATATGATCGATTTGATTTATAAAGATTCAGCCTGTAATTTTGTTACTGGTTATGAACCACAAAACGATTTTTTATCGGGCAAACTAGGGCTTATTTGGGGTACGATTGTTTCCTGGGCGTTTATGAAAGACAAGATGACTTTTCCAATCGGTATCGCGCCGATTCCGGCTTGGGATAAAAATGCAGTTTTAAGTTATGGCACAAATATTTGTTTATTTAGGAAATCAACCGATAAACAGAAAGAAGCAGGTTGGCGATTCATTAAATGGTTTACCCGACCCAAACAACAGGCAAGATGGGCAGTCGGTACATTCTATGTGCCGGTTTGTAGAAAGGCTTTGAGTGAGCCAGATTATTTAAAATTATTACAAGAAGTTAAAGGATTAAAAGAAGCAGTTGAACAGTTAGATTATGCTTATTTTGAACCAAGAGGAGAAGAGTGGTTTGCCGGTCGCAAGTACTTAGGTGAAGCGATGGAAGAAGCGATGCGGTTTAAGACCAATCCTAAAAAAGCGTTAGATAATGCGGCAAAAAAAATTGAAAAGGAGTGGAAATGACAAATAAAGTCAAAAGTCAAAAGTCAAAAGTCAAAAGTTTCTTTTTTCTAATCGCGATATACTATATGTTATTAGCAATTAACTATATTCAAGCAAGACCAATTCGAGATATTCGAATGAATGACGCAAGTGGAGTACCATTACTTAACGATTCAGTCGTCACCTTTTCAGGTATTGTTTCGGTAGCTAACCAATTCGGATACTCAGGGCCAGCTTTTGTTTTTGATAATACGGGTGGCGTAGCGGTTTACGATGCAAATGTTTCACAACTTGTAATTGGAGATAGTGTAACGATTACTGGAACGGTTACTCTTTATTCTGGTCTGACGGAAATTTCATCGATTACCCTTACCCGGCATTCCAGTGGTCATATAGTTAATCCGCAAGCGATGGTAATACCAGACATCGCCAGAGTTGACACCGCAGCAGGTTATGTTGAAAATGAGGGTACCTTAATTGCACTTAATCAAGTTATAATTCCTGGTGCGAGTGGTAATTTTGCAGGGCAAACGAACTATACAATTCAAGATTCTCTAGGCAATTCGTCGCAAATACGAATCGATGGTGATGTTTCCAGTATTGTGGGAGTACCAATTCCCGCCGGATTTTTTAATATGACGGGCGTAATTTCACAATACGTTTATTCTGCTCCATATTTTAATGGTTATCAGGTAATGCCAAGATATATTGCTGATTTGGGAATAGTACCACCTCCGCCAACCGAAACGACAATTCCAATTGATTCGGCAATCTGTGATCCGGACAGTAACGGTATTCCGAATTTAAGAGGTGCCGAGGTTACGATTACTGGTATTGTAACTGCACCAACTGGTATTTATTCACATACTCAAACTGACATTTATGTGCAGGATAATACCGCGGGTGTTAATGTTTTCAGCTTTACATGGCAACCGGTTGAATTGGGTGATAGTGTAATTGTTCATGGCAATGTCTATTTCTATCGCGGTAAGACCGAAATAAATAATGCGGTCATCACAATTGTTGCTAACGACCGTCCTTTGCCAGAACCATACCAAATTACCTGCGCTGCAATGAATCGCGAACCACATGAAGGCGAGTTTGTAAAACTTACTGGTGTTTTTACCAGTGCGTTTCTATTAGCTGGTGATCAGAATTATCTCTTAGTTGACAGCACTGGTACCTGCACGATGAGAATTGACCTGGACAGTCGTGTGCCGGGTCTGGTGATGGTGCAGGATACATTTACGGTTATTGGTATCAAAAGCCAGTATACATCCGATACTTTTCCTCCAGTTAACACCGGTTATCAGTTTATGCCGAGATATCCGACTGATTTTTCTCGCACGCTCAACAACGCTCTACCGTTGCTCACCATTAATGAGGTGCAAAGACCGGGACTAGATGGCTCTTCCTCATATTACGAAGGTCAATATGTCAAAGTCCGTGGTCGTATAACCGGTCCAGCAAATATTTTTACCAGCGGTTCATCTTATAGTCTTTATATTCAGGACGCAACTAATGGAGTTAATATTTACGCTCCGCAACTTGACGCTTCTTATGCTGATTTACTTGATGTCCCGGGAACGGAATGGGAATGTATTGGTCGAGTTACCGAATACTCGGGACTTACTGAAGTTGCCAATGGCGTGATGTGGCTAATCGATTCAATACCACAGGAAATAACGACTCAACTTCTGCCATTCAATACCGCGGTTACCGAAGGAATGGAAAGCAAGTTAATTCAGGTGACCGGACAGGTTATCGTAGAGCCTGCTTCAGTTGGTGGAGCAATGAATTTTACAATCAAGAACGGTACGCCCGGTATCGCAGTTCGTGTAGTAGATGCGGCAGGCATACCATTAACCTGGGTGAAGAAAAATCGAAGAGTTAGAGTAGTTGGTATTGTCGGACAATATGATACTGATTATCCGTATAACACTGGATATCAGGTTTTGGTGAGATTTCCTAGTGATTTGGTTGATATGACCGATTCGGTTCCACAAGCAACCGCAATGCGAATCGACACAGTGTATCCCAATCCATTTTCACCAACTGACCCGGACCCAGTTCGTCAAACTGCACTGATAAAAATAAATTCACCAACTGATTATAAAGTATACTTAGAAGTATTCGACATGGAAGGGCGGTTAGTTAAAAGATTATTAACTAATAATCCGGGCGGTTACAATGAACTATACTGGGACGGAACTGATGATAATCAAGAGCCGTGTCCGATTGGCATATATATTTTAAATCTCAAAGGCATCACGCCCGACGGTAAAGATGCCTTTGTTCGTAAACCAATCGTAATCGCTACCAAACTATGAGAATAAAATATCAAAAATCAAATATCATACATCAAAATGACAAACCAAAAAACAAAGAGAATAATGCTTTTTATATTTATATATTTGCATTTTGCATTTTGATTTTTAATATTTCTTATGGTATCTGGGGTATCAGTCAGGATATTTCAACTCGTGGTGCTGGTAATGTTGGTTATACTGGATATTTAACTTTACCTTTATATTTCACGACTGTAGCAAGAGATTCTGCTATTGTAACGGGTTCAGATGAAAAATTCAGAACCTATGGTGGATTTATTCAATACGGTATCACTGATCAGTTTGATGTCGGTCTGCACGGTAATAGTTCAAATAATCCGTCGATCGGATTAAATCTAAAATATCGACCTAACAAATACTTGGCAACGCTCGTAGGTTTTGATTACATTATGAATGAATTGATGTTGGCACCGTTCGGAACTTTAATGAGCGGTGCTGATATTACCAAGAACTTTGCGTTATACGGCGGGATAAAAGTATTTAACTGGTCAAATATGGAACTTCAACAATCTCCATTACTAAAGGAAAATACCTTTGGCACGGTTTTATTTACCGGTCTGCACATTTATCGTAAAGAAGGTTGGAAAAATCAGATGGTCTCATCCGTATTACCGACTGGTTTATATGTCGAACTTGGTTATCCAGTCAATATCGACTCAAAAGCGATAACAATTACATTAGGACTGGATGGTTTTTTAGGACTATCTTTTCCGCGCTTGCAGTGGCCCTGAGGAGTTAGCAAGGAACATTTCAATATCAGAAGAGACAGAGAAAGTTAATGTTATTTTATAGGACATACCTATATTTTATTAACATGTCGTTTTTTCAACGGGTTTACCTCATTTAACTTAATAAATGATATGATTAGCGACCAATTTGATATTACTGAGAATCGTGGGTTAACCAACCAAGAGGCAAGAGCGCGTTTAGCTAAGGAAGGTTATAACGAATTGCCAACTTCCAAAAAACGAAACTTTTTTCATATTATGTTTGAGATTATCCGCGAGCCGATGTTCATTCTATTAATTACTTGCGGGTTAATTTACCTAATTGTCGGAGATATTGAAGAAGCGTTAATGCTTTTAGGTTTTGTATTCGTCATTATCGGAATTACTATTTATCAAGAACGAAAAACTGAGAAAGCTTTAGAAGCTCTAAGAAATCTTTCAAGTCCACGTGCTTTAGTCATTCGCGATGGTGAAAAGCAAAGAATCTCAGGTCGCGAAGTAGTCAGAGACGATGTGATATTGCTTTCCGAAGGTGACCGAGTACCAGCCGATGCGGTATTAATTTCGACTTCTCATTTGTCAGTCGACGAGTCGCTTTTAACGGGTGAATCGGTGCCGGTTCGAAAAAAAGTATGGGATGGCAAATCCGTAATGGAAAGACCTGGTGGTGATGATCTCCCATTTGTCTATTCCGGAACGATGGTTGTTAAAGGTCATGCGATCGGTCAAGTTCAATATATTGGCAGTCGAACTGAAATTGGTAAGATTGGCAAGTCACTTCAAACATTAGAACAAGAAGATACTGATCTTCAGCGCCAGACTAATCATATCATAAAGACTTTCGCATTAATTGGTGGTTGTCTCTTCGTTATACTGGTTGTTGTTTTTGGACTTACTCGGCACGATTGGTTACACGGATTAATTGCGGGTCTGACACTGGCGATGGCAACATTACCTGAAGAATTTCCGGTAGTTTTGACAATTTTCCTTGCTTTAGGCGCATGGCGCATTTCGCAACGAAAAGTTTTAACTCGCCGAGTACCGGCAGTTGAAATGCTTGGTGCGGCGACCGTGCTTTGCGTTGATAAGACCGGTACTCTAACCATGAACCATATGACTGTTTCTAACATTTGTGTGAATGGTAAATTTTTTAGTGTGGGCAATGAACAAACAAGTTTACCAGAGAATCTACATGAAATTGTGGAATGGAGTATCTTGGCAAGTCCAGCTGACCCATTTGACCCGATGGAAAAAGCGATGAAAGAGCTGGGCGTTCGTACTTTATTCAATACTGAACATTTGCACGAAGACTGGAAATTAATGCGAGAATATCCGCTTTCGGAAAATTTGCTGGCGATGTCACGAGTTTGGCAGTCAAAGACGGGGAAAGGATTTGTGATTGCAGCCAAAGGAGCACCGGAAGCAATTGCGGATCTGTGTCACTTAGAAAAAAACCGATTAGCCGAACTTCACAATCAAATCACCAAAATGGCAGATCGGGGATTAAGAGTAATCGGTGTTGCCCGCGCTAATTTTCCAACGACCACACTACCCGGCGAGCAGCACGATTTTAAATTTACATTTTTAGGTTTATTTGGACTTACTGATCCGGTTAGGTCAGGTGTACCAGAAGCAGTACAAGAATGTTACAGCGCCGGTATTAGAGTAATTATGATTACTGGCGATTATCCTGGAACGGCCCAGAATATTGCAGAACAGATCGGTTTAAAACCAGCGAATCAGGTAATTATCGGCGCTGAATTAGACCGGATGTCAGATGAGCAACTTAAAGAACGAATTCGCACAACGTCAATCTTTGCTCGAGTAGTACCAGAACAAAAATTGCGCATCGTTAATGCATTAAAAAAGAATAATGAAGTTGTCGCTATGACCGGTGATGGTGTTAATGATGCGCCAGCGCTCAAATCAGCTCATATCGGTATTGCGATGGGTGGACGTGGAACTGACGTTGCACGTGAATCGTCAGCTTTAGTGTTATTAGATGATAATTTCGCATCGATCGTAGCAGCGGTGCGGATGGGGCGACGAATTTTTGATAACTTAAAGAACGCTATAAATTATATATATGCGGTTCATATTCCAATCGCTGGGATGTCATTAATTCCAGTTTTATTAAAGTGGCCATTAGTTTTATGGCCCGTGCACATTGTCTTTCTAGAATTAATCATCGACCCAGCGTGTTCGGTTGTGTTTGAGATGGAAGATGAGGAAAAAGATATCATGCGGCGTAAACCACGTCGGTTGGAAGAACCACTCTTTAATCGACAGATGATATTTAATGGTTTAGTACAAGGGCTAGCAGTGCTTTTTATTGTAGTCGGAATCTATATTTTTGCCACAAGAATAGGGCTTAGTACAGATGAAGCACGGACCTTTGCGTTTATTAACTTAGTGATTGGTAATCTAGGTCTCATTTTAACTAATCGTTCTCGAACTCGACCAATTTATTCAACATTACTCGTACGAAATAAAGCGCTCGGGTGGGCAATCACTGGAACATTAGCCGTTTTGATCATGACCCTGACCATACCATTTTTAAGGGTATTATTTAAATTCACTGCGATTGACCCCTTAGAAGGGCTATTGTGCCTTTCAACAGCATTATTAGCAATTCTTATTTCAGAGAGTGTCAAAATTCCTTTTATCCAGAAAATATTTGCTAATAATAATCATTAAAGACCCTTTGATTAAAATAATATAATTTTCATTAACATAAACCGTTGGTGATTCATCCTTTTGGGTATTCAACATAGCAGTTGAGATTAACCATGAAGTTCTGTTAAGGCAGTAGCGACGGAAAATTTTGAACAGGCTCGCTTCAATGGCACTTACTACTATATCAATTAAAGAAGATGCCTTAGATTAAACATATATTATTTTATGCAGTATATTGGTTAATATAAAACAGAGCTTTTACTTAATGGTCACACTCTTGAAGAGCTCTTGAAATTGTTTGATTGTTGTCTCTTTTACTTTTTCTAATACATTTTCATCAAGTTTCATTTCCTGCCAGGCTTTGATTGATTCGGCGAATCTTTGAGATAGGAGTAACTGGTCTATAAAATATAACTTCTTTAAGTTCGAAAAACACTGCCGAGCAAAATCCTTGTAAGCATGGTATAGCGAGAAAGGGACATGTAATTCATTTAAGAGTTTGTGAACTTCAGCTTCAACCTGCTCAATCATTACCCGATATTTTAAGAATCCGATTACCATCCTTTTCTGTTTTTCGGTTGTCGGTATTTTGCGCTTGATTAGTTTGCTCTGTTCTTTTCGGACAATCTTGTAAATTATTAGATCGATACTTTCTAATAGCATTGGTCTGATACTAGTTTTAACCTAGGGCGTAACATCCAATGGCGGATTGGGTTTTGGATTTAAGACTCGGTTCAGGACATAGGATGTGAAGTCTTGATAAATTGGAATTAGACTCTTATCAACTTTGTGGTCAGAAAGATATTGAGTAAGTTTGCGGTCGATCCTAGATTTCAATTTGTCATAATCTAAAACCGGAGCTTTTGTCTGATATTTAATTTTGTTAGCATGTAAAGCGGTGTCACGGCTAACCTTCTTTCTTGTTTTGGCATTTATCGATAAATTCACTTTGCCCATAATTTCCTGATGCACTTGTCTAAATCTCAGTTCACTCAATTTTGAAAAGAAAGTATTATATGGTGTATTACATGCATCTAAATAGAGTATAATTATTCTTAGAAACGGATTCTTAATTTTGCCCTGTTCTAATCGAGAAATGTAACTATGTACCAATTTAGGCGACACTCCGGTTAATTCTGCGACTTCACTCTGAGATAGCCTTGCCTTTTTACGAATGTCGGCTAATAAATTGGCAATTTCCGTAGTGAAAACGAATAAATTGTTGATCATAGAAAATGTTACACGCGTGTAAAAAATCAAGGGAAATTTTTTCTTAAACTTATTATTATATTAGCAGTTATTTGAGATTCGGGTTGAGGAAGGAGTATTATGGAGGGTATCGGGTTTGAGATAGTCCTGGCTAAGAAAAGGACAGAAAATCAGTGTTAAAATTCGAATCAAAATTCAGTTTTTAATTGATGATTAAATTCGATTTTTAGAACGATTTTTAGTTCGAAATATTGACAGATCCGTATTACGATATATGTCATGAATACTAATATAGATTTAGTCGTGCAATAAATCAGCAATAATAGAAGGACATAGAGCAGGGGTCAAGGAAGGCAATCAGGTAGTTAAAAAAGAAACAAAGTCGCGACCTGTCAATGGGCAACTAATTACCAAAGAGTCGTGGAAACGCGGCGCGTATAACGCTTAACGCATAAAGCGTCTTCGCGCTCTGTGGTATCAATCTCTCTAGTATAACCCGGTTGCGATTTTTCCTTTCGGATATTCGACATAATAGTTTAAATTGACGACAAACTTTTGCTCGGGTGTTAGTTTAGGTTGCCAGGTAAATGTACCTAAGTCTTTATTTTCTTCATAACCAGTTGGTTCAATCTTGGTTACTTTTACCTCAACATCTTTATGTTGAGAAACTGGAATCTGTTCAATGAGTTTAATACTTATTTCACGTGAATGGAAGTTTTCAATGGTTGTTTTATAGACAAGTTCCTTTTTTTCTCTTTTGCTCAAGAAACCACCCGAAGATACAAAAGTTTTAACTAATTCTCGCTTTACCTTTACTCGTTCATCTGTTCCAAAACTAATTTCAGTTGATTCTTCGGGTGCAATAGTTTGAAGATAAGTATGACCGGTGAATTCTCCACCAACATACGTATTTGCTTCGCCTGCAAGCAAGACATAATCAGTCGAGTTCTTCAATTTTCCTTTCAAATAGGCAACCTCTTGAATTTTAGGTAGTGCGTAATATTCAAATATAGCTGGTATTTTTGCTTGATAGAGAGTAATCTTTTTTGCCGGTTCACCACTCTTTAATGAAATTCGTCCCGGGATAATATACTGCAGGGAAATGCCGGTCTCAATTCTTTGTACTCCAATATCCGCTTTCACTTCGTAAGAGTTTTTTTCCATCTGGATTCCTTCTCGCATCATTCCTGGAGCCGGTTGCAACATTTTATATTCTTCTAAAGAAATATACCAGGGATAAGGTACGGGTGCGACACCAAACTGGGCTGGCGCGGCTGTAGAAAGAATTAATTTAACCCGGTCCCAGTCTTCAGCAGTGCGTTGACTGATTTTTGAGAAATAATCAATCTCGACATTTCCGCTTGACGGTTCGGCGCGCAGTTCATAATATGGCACCCACGAAACTGCATAGGGAATAACATAACTTAATTCAATCGGATAAGTGCCAGGAGTTTTGGCTTCAACTTCAAGTGTAATTTCCTTTTGGTTTTCTATCACAGCTTGAATATCGGATAGCTCTTTGCGCAAAGCATCTAATTTTATTTTTACTTCTTCGTTCTTATGGTCGATTTCAATCTGACGGGTTTTTACCTTGGTCAATTCATCCGCCATAAAAGATAATGCTTGTCGCCACGCTTCAGGTGAGATTTTACCTGTTTCAAGTTCTTTACTGATAAGCTCAGGTGAACTGAGTTTAACAGAATTCAGAAAAGTTACTTTCGCTTCTAATACTTTCGATTCGTTATCAAGGTTCCGCTGTTTATCTTCATAGACGCTGATGCTGTCTTTCAATTCTTTAACTCTGCCAATCGGTGTATCGATATAGCCACGTTTTATCTGAACTTCACCAATCTTAATTCCATCGGATTTAACCCGAACCGTATTGTCATCAAGCATACCAGTAAGGTCAGAAAATTTTATCATTTCAGAACCAGAGAGAGTAACTTCCGCTTTTCGTACGATCATCGCTCGGTCGGAAAAGACAATTACCGAGTCGATTTTCGATTGGACATTAACTGTCGCTAATGTTGCTAAAAGAAGTAAAAACATAATTCCTCCTTATAAAAGAATTATCTTTATTTTAGTATAATATCAAAATATCTAAGGTCAAGGCTAAATGTTGTACAGGTGTCTTCTTCGGTCAGTAAAAACGTTGTTATAGCGAGTGACAAACTTATTTAGCGCTTTAACAGGATCAATATTGACGATTTTTACGATTTCTTCATCACTAGTAGCTTTAGCTAATATTTCACCAGTTGGGCTAATTATTTGGCTTCGACCAATGAATTGAATAACTTTTTTACCCCGCTTCTCAGCTCCAATGCGGTTAGCCATTATAAAAAATACACGATTTTCAATTGCTCGCGAAACCGTTACGCTTTCCGCATAGGGAAGAATTAGATTAGAAGGAAGACAGATTATCTGAGCTCCGGATAGGGCTAGACTTCGACTTGCTTCGGGAAAGATCCAGTCAAAACAGATTAGCAAACCGATTTTAGCATTACCGCATCTAACTGCTTTAAATTTGGTATTACCTGGACTGAAAATAAATTTTTCTTCATAAAACAGGTGTGCTTTGCGGTAAGATTTTACTTTTCCATTAGATGTAACTAGAATAGCCGTATTATAGACATTTTTCCTTTCTCGCTCAGCAAGACCAGCCACTATCGCAATCTTTTTCTTTGTTGCGATTGTCAGAAGAGTTTCTGTAGTTTCTCCTTTCGGAATTTTTTCTGATAAATCAAATAGTTCTTTGCGAGACTTAAAGAGATATCCAGTATTACACAGTTCAGGCAAGACAATTAAGTCTGCATTAACATTTAACAATGCTCGAGTAATTTTGATAAGATTGGCTTTTTTATTACCAAAAACAGGGCTAAACTGAAAAAAACCGATTCTCATTACTGAATTCCTCCCAATACTTCTTGAGGCAGTATCGGAACTCTTTGCTGAAAACCCTTACCTAATACTTCATAGACATCCGTAATAACAACAAATGCAGTTGCATCCTTTTCTTTAACTAAAGAAACGAGTTCTGGTACCTGTCTTCTTGATAAGACAATAAAAAGTACTTCCTTTTCTTTATCGCTATATCCTCCATGTCCACGCAGATGACTTACTCCGCGTTCTAATTTCTCTAAAACCATATCGCGGATAATTTTTGGTTTATCCGAAATTATAAATGCAGCACGAGTATAGCTAACACCTTCTAAAATAATATCGATTACTTTTGTTGAAAGATAAAGCGTTAGGTAACCATAAAGAGCAAGTTCAATATTTTTGAAAACAATACCGGCAGCAGAAATGATGACAAAATCAACTGCAAATATTACAGCACCGGTCGTAAAATTACTGTAGCGATGTACAATTTGTCCTATGATGTCACTGCCACCAGTTGACGCTTGACCACGGAATATAATGCCTAAACCGACACCAAGCATAATACCACCGTACATCGCAGCTAGTAGCTTATTACTGGTTATTTCTGGTATGTGCAATATATAAGAAAAGAAGTCGATTAATAGTGATGATATAATAACCGCAATGATAGATTTTATTATGTAGGTTTTACTGAGAGTTCTTAACGCCCAGATGAATAATGGAATATTAAAAATCATTGTTATTATTCCAATTGGAGTTTGGAATAAACGATTCATTATCATCGAGATTCCAGTTACGCCACCGGGTACAATTTTTTGCGGAACTAGAAATAGAACATAAGATAATGCAGTAATAAAAGAACCTAAAACAATTAAAATATAACTTGTAATTTGCTGTCTTGCAAATTTTTTGTCACCCATTATTAAGTGCTTCTAGTCTATCTAGGTTTAGTTACGTGTTTATAACCTGCACTAAATGCTTTCAGCGCTTTGACTATGATTGGTTTAGTAAAATAACCCATGTGACTAATGCGAACAATCTTACCACGCATTTCGGCTTGTCCATTTGCTAATAGCATATGGTGTTTGGTTTTTACATAATCAACGATTTTTACCCCATCAACATTATTGGGCATTTTGATCACCGTAAGCCCATTTGATGGGTTCTTCGGAAAAATTTCTAAACCCATATTTTTAATCACTTTTCGAACAAATTCCGCAATCACGGCGTGCTGTTTCCAAGAATAAGCAATACCTTTTTTATTGATACGTTGTAAAGCGGCATACAATCCAAAAAAAATTGAAATTGCCGGCGTCCATGGTGTTTGACTTTTTTCTGCAAATCGCTCGTATGCTAAAAGATCAAAATAATAGCGCGGTGATTTACTGCTTTTTACAATTTCCCAGGCTTGATTATTTAACGCGATAAAAGATAATCCAGGGGGTGTATAGAGTGCTTTTTGGGAAGCACCAACTGCGACTGAGATATTCCATTCATCCATACGCATTTCATCAGCACCGAGTCCGGCTATTGCGTCGACGATTAGTAGTCTGTTCAAGGCAGTACAGATTTTACTATAATTCTTAATATCTAATACGGCACCAGTAGAAGTCTCAGTGAGCGTGGTAAAAACATATTTTATCGAGTCGTCAGTTTTTAATTTGCGTTCCAGTTCTTCCGGTGCTATCACTTCCCCATATGGCGCGATAAGTGAGCGGACATAAGCGCCGTAGCGGAAAAGAAGTTCGCGCCAGCGTTCGCCAAACTTACCACAGATTACAACTAAAGCGCGGTCATTTTTGGACATTAGATTACTGACAGCGGCTTCCATCGCCCCAGTGCCAGATGCTGTAAAGACAAAAACTCTGCTGTCGGTTAAAAATACTTTTTTGAGTTCTTTAACAGTTGCATTGAATATTTGCGAAAAACTCGCTTCGCGATGATAAACTAAAGGTTGAGCAGTTTCTCTTAAGATGAAATCTGGGACTTCCGTCGGTCCGGGTGTAAAAAGAGTGTAATTACGTTTTACCATATAACCATTCCTTACTTTTTTTAAGAGCACAAAATTCTCCGCACATCGTGCAAGTGCCCTCGGTTTTTTGTCTATTAGCTCTATATATTGATTTTGCGCGTTTTGGGTCAATTGCCAGCGCAATCATCTTTTTCCAATCTAACATTGCTCTTGCTTTTGAAATTTTATTATCCCAAACCAATGCTCCTTTTTTTCTTCTTGCAAGATCTCCAGCATGTGCAGCTAGTTTCGAAGCGACGACGCCTTCTCGAACATCTTCAATGGTTGGTAGTCCTAAGTGTTCAGAAGGAGTGACATAACATAGAAAATCTGCGCCATAATAGCTTGCTAATGCACCACCAATTGCAGATGTGATATGGTCATACCCACATCCAATGTCAGTAACTAGAGGTCCCAACACATAAAATGGCGCGTTATTACATAATATCTTTTCCAACCTAACGTTTGCTTCAATCTGATTTAAGGGAATATGGCCAGGACCTTCCACAATTGTCTGAACACCACTTGATCGTGCACGTTCAACTAGCTCGCTGATTACTAATAATTCTAAAATCTGAGGTTCGTCGCTTGCATCATGAAGTGAACCCGGTCTTAATCCATCGCCAAGGCTTAAAGTAGCGCCATACTCCTTAGCGATTTCAAGTAATTCATCATAATATTCGTAAAACGGATTTTCTTTACTATTATATCGCATCCATTCAATCGTCATCGAGCCGCCGCGACTTACTACGCCGGTGAGTCGTTTAACATCTTTAACTTTTTGCATATTGTGTTTATTAATTCCGCAGTGAACTGTCACGAAATCGACGCCGTCAGCTAATTGTTTTTCAACCACCGACAGGAAATCTTTTGGTGTTAACTCAACAAAACTCATGTTCTTCTTGCGCGCAATAAAGCTTGCTTCGTAAATTGGAACTGTGCCTACGGGTACGCTTGATGCGTTAATTATCGATTTTCTTATTTCAGATACATCACCGCCAGTTGAAAGATCCATTACGGTATCAGTACCAGCATGAATCGAAGTCGCTAATTTTTTTAATTCCAATGCTAAATCAGCTCGGTCTGGTGATGTTCCGATATTACAATTTACTTTTGTGAATAGACCTTTACCTATAGCAATCGGTTTGATTTTATTTTTTCGTTTCTTGTTTAATGGTATTACGATTGTTCCTAATTCGATTTCTTTCTTAAGATAGTCTACTGTTATATTTTCTTTCTTAGCAATCTGTTTTAAAATGTTATTTTCTAACACGTCGTTTAAGTTAGCGATTGCAAATTTCAAATCCGATGCAACATCTAAGCTTGCCACAGCAACCGGATATTTTTTCTGGTTCAACGTAGAGGTTTTGTTGACGCGCCATTGTTAGAGTTACGGATTGAAGGTTCTGTAAGAAATTCCGGCAACACAATTCTCGTCCGCAGATGCCAAGTCCTCCAATACTTCGTGCGTGATCGCGAATCCCAATTTGTTTTATTGCGACTCGAGTTTTCAATGAATCGACCGCGGTTTCATGCAGTAGAAGATAGTTTATTTTCTTTTCAGATGTAATGTAACAATATACTTTATGTTGATTACAATCGCAATCAATTAGAACAACCTTAGCAGTTAGTTTGAATCGGCGCAATAATTCTTCAAAGAATGTTTTAAATTCACCCACTTTTTTTTGCAGTGAATTTTTCCTTGACAAATCACTATCGTTTGCCTGCCTTATTATTTGGCATTTAATATCCGACACTGGTTGTGACGCATCCATTATCTTACTGATTTGACCAATGAAAATTTCTTTATTGATTTGTGCGACGACTAGTTCATTTAAATTGAATCTTACTTGGCCACTGTCTGATTTAGTAATACCAACTTCATTTCGGAAAGGATTGATTTTTATTTCATATAAAACGGGTAAAGTATTGGTCATCTTAAATCATCCAGTTCTAAGGGATCCATATATTTTTCCCAGTTTGGGTTCTTCGGCTCAGCATCAGTATTCGAGTAGATGAGCTGCAAATTGCCATTGCCTTTTATATCGCTGAAAAGCAGCTGCATTCCACGAGCGTAATAATACCAATGTTCATGCGATTTCACATTTTCTACCATGGAATGTACGACCACTTCATCAGGTTGACCGTATTTTATATATATTCTGCCGCGGTCAGTATCTCTGCCTAAAATTCCCCCGCTACGGTATTTCTCATCCGCAACCGTTAGACGATCTGTAAATTCGTCAAGATTACGTTTTTGCCAAAAACGGTGCAAAAATTCTACTTTGCCAGCATCGTTTAATTTATTATATTGTCTGATTTCTGATGGGGTAGCTAAAAATTTTATTTCTCGAGCATACTTCGAAGTATCGATAGCGGACACTGAAACGGGCAAAGCTTGTTCTTCAGTTTTCTTTTGCACGACACGAAATTGCTTCTTCTGAGTGCCTTGTTCACCAGTAGAAAGGTCCTGCAAAGTTACATCAAATATATAATCACCCGGAACTAATCCTTTTGTACTTAAGGCAAAAGTATGTATAGCTGATGTTGTCGTTTTCTTATTTAGTTCGCTTGGGAACGATTTCACGGCAGATTTATTTTTATCAAGTATTCGATAGGTGAGTTCATACGGTAAAGTATCATTTGATAAATTGTAACATTCAAAATAGACATATGCCAGTTCGTAGGCTTGACCAAAAATCAAGTCAGGGTTTGGTATAATCTTAAATCCATTTTTGGTAAATTTGCTGCCGGTTGAATCTTTGGTTATCGAAGTACTCAATTCAATACTGCTTAATATAGGCGATTGAGAAAAATCAGGAACTTTGATAGTATCAGCAAACGAATAAATAGATAGCGATTCCTCAAGTGTAAATTTAAATAAGTATCTACCTGGTGGTGCTAAATAATTTACCACGTCTATTAACTTCATGTCATGCTGCTCGGCAATTTTAAAGGACGGTATAAACGCTCTTTTGTTAAAAATTTCACTAACTGAATCAAGTTTATCGATGTTTTTTAATGAAAGGTGTATTCTATACAGCGCAAAAACAGTATCATTTTTAACGATATACTGAAGCGCACTGTAAGGACATGAATAATATATTTCAAGATAAGGAGCACCATAATTAAATACTGCCCAATCAACCGATAACTTTTGCGCATGTCCTTGTGAAATTAATATACATAGATAAATTAACCGGATAAAAATTTTCATAAATTTCTTTGCTCATATAGAATAAATACACCAAAACCATGCGAGTCGACAAAGGTAAACTGTTTACCAATAGAATAATAAGACCAGATTTCATAAGCGTTACTATAACGTTCGAATGGGGTAGATTCGTCTGCGTCCGGTGGGCCAAATTTCATATAAATTTTTGCACGATCTGATTTGTAACCCCTATCGCCTTTAGAAAAATTTTCTATACAGTAATCAATACGTGTGAAATATTCGTTTTCGCCTTCATTGATATCAGAAGTGGGATTCGGATCACGAGTGAACCAGAAATCAGTCCAGGCCGAATCCCGCTTATTTGCTGGTATGGACTTGAGTTGTTTCATTTCGAGGTCAGTAGCGGTGTACAACAAACGATTTACCATCTCGAAATAATCATCGTCTGAGGAAAAAAACGAGTTTTCAATTGTAAAATTACCTTTTGTTTCGAAAACTTTTTTATAATTATTACCATAGCCAGCAACCACAATCGAATACGGTCCTGAACCATTTTTAAATAATTGCGCTAAGGGAAAAGAGAAATCGATCATTGTAAAATGATCTTCGGGTTTAAGTTGATAGAATGACGTTAATACGACAGATTTTGTATTTTTTCGCACAATACTTCCGATTTGTTTATTATTGACTTCTTTTTGGACCCATAACGAGCACGTTCTCGGTATAGACGAGTATATTTCCAAGTTAATGCTTAACGTTTCTGTTTTACTTGGTTCACTTGAATATATGTGTTTTGGAGTTAAGATATGATTTTTATAAAATTTAATCATATTTGTCATGTCTGGTAAAGTGAATCCAAAGTGCATTTTGCCAAAATTATTGGAGAATAAATCTTTTATTTCGGCTGACGAGACTAGTTTTTTACCCTTTATTTGCGAAGTGTAAAATATAATATTTACACTGTCGTTTACGAATTTGTAGGATGATTTCGTATCCTCATATTTATTTGCCGCAATTTCTTTGGTCATGAATTTTCCAGTCAATAGTTCTTCGTCGCCTAGGATCTGAATAGTTGCTTGGTACTTGGCGATAAAGGCATTATCCTTTTTCAGAAAAACTAGTTTAGAATAAGGAACTTCAAAATAATACTGAACTGTGAAGGTAGTATCATTACTTTTCGTTATATTATAATCAAAAGAAAAGTTAATATCTCCCTCTACTGAATTAGATATAGAAAACAGTACTAGAACTAAACTAACTATCACATTTATTGTATATTAGTTTACCTTAAGATAAAAGGTTCGTCAACTGATTATTATATTAACTGAATAAATCATTTTATTTTAGCGATTTTCCCTAATCCCATGAAATTAGGGCTTTTAAGTAATATTAAGTAAATACCCGCAGCGACGTCTTTTCCTGCAATATTTCTACCATCCCAATAGGCAACGTTATGCTGAAGTGAAGAGTATTCTATCTTTTTTATTAAATCTCCTGTAAGTGTGTAAATAAATAAGTCAGGTCTTTCCTGAGCAGGAAAATCACAATATATCTTGCAGTCGCTGTAGAACGGCGAGGGCAGTGAAAATGGTATGCAATAATTGGTAATAGATACTTCTTTTAGTTGGCTTACAAATCCTTTGTTCGAGAATGAATCAATTGGTCTTACTAAGTAATAATATTTCCCTTGTGGAATACCAAATACATAAAAAGTCGTGTCAGGACAATCTGATACGATTGTTCTTAGATTGTTAAAGTTATATATCTTTATATCGTCTAAAAAAACTCCTAAATAAGATACTGTCGCATCGGTTTGATAGCGAAAACGTAGCCAAAGATGCTCACTATTGGGAAGAAGATAACGATGTTCGGTCCAGGTTGTATTCTTTCCATAGAAAGAATCTAATGTTGAATAATTAACGCCATCTTCTGAGATTTCGACATAAAAGACATCGCGTTTAATCAGTCCATTCAGAAGATAAGTTTCTTCAGTTGAATAATATGTCCAAAAAGATAACAATCCTCCTGATATGAGCGAAATTGGTTTAATTAGTGTTAAGGTGCTACTTAGATTATTATTGGTACCGGAAAAGATCGACCTCGGAGATGAATGATAATACTGAGAAGATAAAGAAAAACCATTTTTTATCCAATTTTGAAAAGAATCGCATGCGTCGAATAAAGTTGAAACAATCTGTTTAGTTTCGAAAATATCATACTTGATTTTCGACAAATCATTACTTTTATTCCAATACAAGTGGAAATCGTTATTGTTTCCAATTTCGGTAGATAAGAATTCGACTGGGCTTGGTTTTATGTCATCTAGGTTATAATAGTTATTCAGAAATGAAAGCCAGCCGGTCTTTTTCTGCCAAAATAATGATTGATAATCTGACAATTGTTTTTTAAATGATATATAATTATCGGGAAACCACACAGAAATTCCGTTGGCGTTGTTTAAGTATGGACCGATAGATTGTTTTGCCAGTATGGAAGTTCGGCATTTTTCGATTAATTCTGCGGTTTTTTCTTTATCGTTTTGATTGGAAATTCTATCTCGAATAAGCACAAAAAAATGAATCAAATCGATATAATCATCACGATAGGTGGGAGGGTTATTTTCAATTGAGAATGTTTGAACCTCATTTCTTATTTGTTGAAGTATTATCGAGTTTGCATAGCGAGACAGTATACCGATGGTATTTTGAAAATTATTCAGCGCTTGAGTCAGCTTATTCAAATCGATTGCCGAATAAGTACATGGTTCGTATCCTTGAGAACCATTATTGTAGGAGCTTGCTGTTATCTCGCACATTCTTTTGGAAAAATCTTTTGGAGAAACAGCTGGTTGGTTAACTAACGTCGCCAATATTCCATCATATGGAAATCCGTCCCACGGTGTGACTTCTTCTGAGGCAAACATTATATCAACCCCATTAGTAATTTCGAATGCGACTTCAACCATGCCCATTAAGCAAGCATCAAATCCAAGAATCGAAATTTTTTTCTTTAGTACTTTTTTTATTTCATCGATTGCGAATTTTAACTCGCCATCCGCAACCCCAATCCAGTTATTGCTTGATTGATCATAAATTATCGCTTTTTCTTTATATAGGTTGTAATACCCAACCGGCCAACCATTACCATGATCCCAGAGGACTAAAAGATATTTCTGAGCTTCGAAACTACTGTAAGCAAATCGGACAAAATCAATTAGTGTTTGAGGGTCAGCCATATCAACTTCGCCTAAATTGCCAATCAATTCTTTACTACCATTATGTATAAGATATCGACGACAATTAGGTTCAAGGCTAGCTGCAAGGTTATCAATCTGCACTATTATTTTGACTTTTTCAGTTGAACCAATTTGCATCATTTCTTCCAGGTCTTCATAACTTTGATCGTTCATAGCATTATCGCCGCACATATAAACCATGACAGTCCAATCTACACCTAATAAGAAGATAGGAAATATGAGACAGAATACTGTAAATGAAATTACAAGAGTTTTTTTACTCATACATAAAAAAATGGGGCATAGTTTCTTATTAACTATGCCCCGCTATTTTATTTATTGATATTAAAACCCGACGATCGCTCCTAAACGATGAGTTGCTTTTAGCCATCCCATATCGCGATAGCAGTAGTCAAGTCGTAAATTCACCGATGGTGTAATATCAAGTTTAAATCCAGTTCCAGCGGAAAATCCTGTTATAGACTTTATTTCTTTAGTATAATTTAGGTCAGTATTGAGAATATAACCAGTCCGTAAGAAGAAGATCTTTTTAAAGTTATACTCAAGTCCGCTGTTTACCGTTTCGTTAATATCATTAGGATGTATTACATCACAGGCAAAGGTTAATTTGTTTCCCGGTATATCGATTAAATTAAAGGCAATTCCGAATCGGAAAGTTGTCGGTAATGGATTAGGAGTTGTTTTGTATGTCGCACGCGGGTCAGTCATATAAGAAGTATCGACGAATTCTAAGCCTAGCCCAGAAAAAGTCATCGATGTTCCGAAATTAGTCAAACAGGCAGCAATTCGCAGGCTCCTGAAACCAGTATTGTACAGAAGCCCTAAGTCCATTGCCGCGCCAGTAGCAGTCATGTTATAGATTGATTGAGTAATAGCTTTGCCAGTAAGACCAAAGGACAATTTGTCAGTGATTTGTCGCGCAAAAGAAGCAGCTAATGCCATATCCATCGCACCAAAGAAGAAACCAGTTGAATCATCTTCGCGGATGACAGTACTTGGGTCATCAAGGTAAAGACGTTGCATTTCACCCATTGTTAATGCAGTTACCGATAGTGCCAAAGTACCCATCTTTGCCAAAGGTAGTGCTACGGTAACGTAGTCATGGTTAACGTCGGCGATCCAGTCAAGGTGGTTGAAGAGAACCTCTTTCTTAGTTAATTGCGCAAGTCCAGCCGGATTAAAATAAGCAGCGGATGCATCATCAGCAATTGCGGAAAATGCTTCACCCATTCCGGTTGCGCGACCAACGCCAATTTTTAAGAATTGGGCACTGGTCGTTCCAACTTTTGAGAATTTAACATCGATTGCGTTTAAGGATAAGATAAAAATTGGTAAAATCCAAATGATATATTTAGCATTCTTTTTCATATCTGCCTCCTATTGAACAACCGCAAATTTACCGATTTGTTCACCAATATCGGATTCGATATGGAATATATAAATACCGGATGCGATGAGCTGTTCATGTTCATTTAGCAGATCCCATAATTCGGTACCGCCTTTGTCCATTGGTTGAGTGTCGTGGTCAGTATGTTCAATCACTTTTACTAAATGACCCGCCATTGTGAAAATTCTGATTTTGCAGGTTGCAGGAAGGTGGGTAAAGGCAATCTTTCGTTCAAATTTGTTGGTTTCCCAGCGGTTCTTAATAATGTACGGATTTGGGACTACTTTTACGTTAAGTGTGTAGGTAGAATCAGTTATCTGGTCAGGTGGATTTCCAGTCATCTGAAAAACATTATAATAGGGTGCGGTTCTAAAACCAGTATAACCTTTGACAAACCATTCATCGCCATCTGCAACCGAGTCAATAAGCGCACCGACTGCGGAACCGCGATTAAGACTGATATAGCCACAATTGATATACATATATTTTGCAGTAGAAGTTAATAAAGTGTCGCACGCGACCGTAAATGCTGTTGTAATACCCCATCCATTCGCTAATGAATCATTTCCGGTTACGGAACGGAAACGGGTTCGGGGAACTAAAACACCGTTATTGGTCATGTCATAAACTTCACAGGTTCGATTAGTTCCGACAACTCGCCAGACGATTTTATAGTCTGAACCACGAAATGCCCATGTTGCATATTGCCAAGGCACAACAGTGCTTATCGTAAGTCGTTCTGGAGAGTAATTTCCGGTTAATGGGTAGATTGTGTCAAAGGTTTTTGTCGGGACGGTGATTTGACTTGTTGCAATGATTTCTGCTCCGTCGAATGGTGGATAATTGCGTGTCTGATTTGTGCCAACCGTGTAAGTATATCGAACCGTGTCCATTACTAAACTGTCACCGCTTTTTACCGTAAACCGATACAATGCACGGGTTGGAGCTCCATCATATACTGGTCCGGCAAAAGTCAACGTAAAGGTATCGCGGGTGATTTCAAAAGGCGTGACAATTCTGGTGCTGCAGCGTAAACCGGGATTTGTGCTGTTGCCAACAATACGAGTCAACATAACGCTTGTTGCGGCATAGTTTGGTGCTTCCCAGCGAGGCCGAGCAGATACCGGTGGTGGGTTATTTTCAAAACTGAGCGTATCGACACCGGTCTGGCCAGTTGTAAAGTTATAATCATAACTGGCAACCCGATAATAATAAGTAAAACCATTGGTTACATTATTATCGTTCAGACTATAATAAACACCGGCATCGTTTGCAATAGTAGTAGCACCCGGGTCACGTAATCTCGCGGTATCGCTGATTAACGAATCGCCTTTAATGATAAATCTGATGCCATTATTTAAGTCACATTGTCCTAATAAAGTGTAATTGAGTCCGTCGGATGATTTATAGATTTTATAACCTTCGAAGTCATATTCATGGTATAATGGGTCATAACCGGAGCTTGTCGTATCCGATGCTACTTCATAATACGGGTCAGGAGATATTTCGGATAAATTATCCCAGACAATTCTGATTGCATGGTCTTGCGGGATTAATATCGCATTGGATGCGACGGGGGGGCCGGGTAATAGCCAGTCTTGGTCATAGACATACTGGGCAGCCACGGCTGCTCGGCATAAAGGTTTTAAGTCGTTAGTATCTCTTTGTGCCCATAGCTCGCCCCAATCGCCGTATGGTGCAGCAATACAGGCAACAAGAATCGTGGTAACTCCGTTAGGCGGTAAAGTGATTGGTCCGGTACATTGAATAAACCGCTTGTCTGCAGCAACTTCATCAATCGAGTCAAATGGGTTATATACTCCGGTCCGGTAATCAAAACCAGCCATGGTCAGATATTGGTCAACATCACGGTTCGGGTCAATATCAATCGTGAATTTTTTAAAGCCAGTCATTCCGAGCGGGTTGCTGTAAATATCTCTTGCACCTTCCAGGAATTTATAAGCAACTACGCCCGGAGTCCCAGATTGCCAATACTGTGGGTTAGTTTCGATATTATTGGCATCGCCACAAAAACCGACATCCCGGATTGTATCACCGTCAATAAATTTCTTCTTTATCAGGCCGATCATGTCACCTTCTTCAGGAACTTGATAACCGGACTCACCAATGTCAGGGTCCATGCAGGCGCCAATAATCATATTCTTAATCGTGTCGGTCGCATTCACATTTTTCACTTTGTAAGTGATAAAGAAGATGTCTTGGTTAGTTGGATAGTTCCAGGCATAGACCGTCTGGTATATTTCAATACCCAATGGTCTTCCACCCGAAACGTGGTAATCCTGAGATAAATCGCAATAGACGCACCACATATCCTGTAACGAGAAGTTTTTTCTTGGCACTAATGTAGAATCAGTTCCGAATCGTGATGCTGGTGGCGGCCAGTCAGACGGGAATTTGTAGACGCGGTCGTATGCATTGCCAGTACCGGCGCCCCAGTCGAATGCGGGTGTTGGGTAGAATTCACCTCTTGCCGTATTCGGATTATAGCCAACTGTAACATAGGTGTCACCCCGGACAATCGCACCGACCCATGGTCCAGCACCAAAAATATAATAATTGTTTAACGGATATGGCCATGAACCACCGGCATTACTAGTTGCTTCGTCATAGGCGTATCTGCCATCGTTATAGAACGGACATCGCCAGCGGTTAATATCAAGCCATTTCTTATCCCAAATACGATGCGCTTGAGGAGGTATTGTCACAGATCTTGCATTGGCAAAAGATGTAATAAGGATTAATGCACCTAAAATTAAAATAGTGTATTTAATTTTCATTGATTCCTCCTAAATTTGTAAGCTGATTCCAAAACGGATTTTACGAGGTGGACCATAATAGGTCGGCAAGTTATAACGGTCAGCATAAGCTGCCATATAAGAATTGTACATTTCCATCTGAGTAAGGTAACCATCATGATTTTCGTCGCGGGCCGGGTGATAGGCAGGATCGCCAACACGCCAACCTTGTTGCATCTGTCCAGGAACAATACGAACGCCACGGTCATAAGCGTTACCGGTTGCACCGAAAACAGTTGTAACGACATCAGCATTTAATAAATTGAAAACGTCACAGAAAATGTTGAAATTGAATCTGCCAAATTTTAATACTTTATTAAGTCGTGAATCGATGCCAAATGTCGAAGGCATTCGACCTGAGTTTTCATCAGCGGTTCTGGTGCCACGGGCATCAGTCGGCGTGTAAGGAAGACCGGAATTGTAACGTGCTAATAGTGAAGCTTCGAACATTTGTAATGGCATAAAGGTGAAATCAGGTGGAAAGCTTAATGAAAAATCAAGATTTAAATTGTGTCGCATATCCTGGTCTAATGGATAGTCGATCTGAACTGCATATCCACGCGTGTATTCAGCAGTTGCAGTTGAGGCGGTTCCTTTGGCGATTTGATAGGTATAAGATAATGATGAACGCCAATAATTACTTAGCTGTTTCGAGAAAGTCATTTCCGCACCCATGATTCTTGCATATTCTACATTATAATACATTTCATAAGATGGAATCGCTTCGACTCTTCTTGTTCCAGACAGGTCATAGACATCTTTATAATAAGTGGTAAGGTCGAATTCGAAGACATCACTCAGTTGAGCGTCAAAGCCCATTTCATAAGCGATTGTTTTTTCAGCGGCTAAATCGGTATTACCAGCGATTAGGTTAGGACGGCGAGTTATATCAAGTGATGTAAATTCACTTGAGCTGTACAGGTCACCAAAAGTCGGATTTTTAAAGAAATGGCCGTAAGAAAACCTGAATTTTATTCTTTCGGTTATTGGGAATGATATGCCTAATCTTGGTGATAATCTGAATTTCTTTGCTACTGGTACCATCGAATCCGCGATTTGTGCACTGCCACCGATACTCTCCGGATAAAGCCGTCGCTCGGTCTTGGCATCTAAGTAATCGAACCTTAATCCACCACGGATGACTAAATCTTCAAAGTCAGCCCGGTCCTGAATAAAGGTTGCAAATGTTAATGGTTTGGCATTGTAATATTCCCAGAAAGGATTCGGATCCCAAGGCATATCATTGGTATATTCAGCAAGCTCGTATCGGGTAAGGTCAAATCCGAGTTTGAACTCGTGAATTTTATTAGGAGTTAAAGTAACATCACCTTTAACATAATCATCTTTGGTAGTGCGATAATGGAAATACAGGTCGCCCTCACCAGTGAAAAGACCTGGCACACCATAGGGGTTGTTAAAAGTAACGTCATCCTGACGATAACCTAATGGGATGGCACTATTGATGATTACAGTCGTATCATTACCATTGGGTAGCCGGTAACGGTATAAAACATGCTGCGCGGTATCACTGGTCGGTAAATAGGCCTGATACATATCCAAAAGAGCGTCTTTAATACTATCACCGCGCGGATTATTGAAGACCCAGTCTTCACCTTTGAAGATATATCGGTCCCAAATGCCCATGTCACGCAACGTTCCCCAGATTCCAGTTGTATCGGCTGATTCCAGTCTAAAATCTCGTGGTGCACGAAGCAGGGAGGTGCTGAATAAACCGGTCTTTAATGTCCAGACTACTTTCGGTGTGACCATATGGTTGATGTGTAAGTTTGCTTTGTTGGAGCGAACGCGATTCGCATATACCCCTTGTAACCAATAACGCCAAGAATGGCTGTAAGGTTGCCACTCGTAATTGGAATGGTGCCCGTCAATCGTCAGTTTTAATCCTTCTTTTGATAACGGGAAACTTTTTGGAACGTTATAAGTTAATTTTCCCTCTGCCGCATATTCGCCTCTTGGTGCAGGAAGCTGATATCGGGCATCCCGCGAATCCTCAGTTTTAAAGAATTGCGAAGAAAGGAAGTATCGCATCCGGTCATACATCGGGATCGGTCCGCCTAAAGTCCATTCGACTTGGTTATATCCGTAATTCAAATCTTTATCAGGAAACATTTCATCGGTTGTATATTTTACTTTGGTGCTGGTCTTTGTACCACCTTCTTTGGTAATGGCCTGAACAATACCGGACATTGCTTCACCATATTCCGGGTCAAAACTTCCGGTAATGACGATAACTTCCGAGATTGCTTCGGTAGTCGGTTTAGGACTTGACCAGAGCACACCATAGATTGCATCTCTTGAGGCAACACCGTCGACCAGATATGATACATCGTCGTAACGTCCACCGCGGATGTGGGTCCAACCTTTTGTGTCGTCCTGGCGAACACCGGCTTGTAAACCGACTAACTGAGTTAAGGCGTTGACCGGTAAGCGGGTGAATTCTTCGGATGAGACAGTTCGGGTCGTTGCAACCGCGGTTCGGATGACCATTTCACGTTCGGCTTGAACGATAACTGGTTTTTCGATTGGTATGACAGTTGAATTTAATTTGAAATCAACCGTAACCGATTGGTCTAATATAACCATAACATCTTTCATTGTCACTGATTCATATCCCATGTAAGAAGCGGTAATATTACACCGCCGTCCTGGTACATTGGTAATAAGGTATCGGCCATTTTCATCGGTGCCCGCACCCAATTCACTACCCTCGACAACCACATTTACACCAAATAATGGTTGCTGAGTCTGAGCATCGACTACTCTACCGACAATTCTTCCGGTTTCACCTGCGTATAGAACATTGCACAAGATAAGCACTATACATATTGTATATAGGGTTGTTTTAATAATGTTATTTTTATTCGACATATAATGCCTCCTTTACATTTAGGGTACTATTTGCATTGGTAATACCCATAATATTGCATTATAATTTCCTCTTTTGCACAGTGCTTCCCAGTTGACAAGTTCAATCATTAGTTCCGACCATCCGGTTTGTAGAGGTAAATATTGAGTAGTTGCCGCAGGTAAACGTAGGTCATATCGGTGGTTTTTATAGTGGATGAATCCGAATGAAACAGGATTAGCCGGATAATAAATCCAGGTTGCGATTGTGTCGTTTGCGGAAAAGGATACAATTGACTCGGTCGGATATAATCTTTGAATGCCGTATTGGGTAGTGTCAGGTCTCTCCTGCACCGCGACTGACTGCGTTCTGGTACGAAGCGTGCATCGACCAATATACGGCGCATCGTTTTGTGAAGGGATAAATAATCTTGTTCCACCGCTAATTTTCCTGAGTTTCCACTCACCATCTTTCTTGTCAAAGTGTAAGAAGCGTTCACAAGCACCGGTATAAGGATTCTCAATAGTATCACCAGAATAGTCAAAGTGACGGGTGTATAAATCATAGGTATCGGAGCCAATCACAGTATCACCAATTAACGTTGTTGCAGAATCAGTAATTATCTTAACTGTTCCACTAAGCCGTTCGATTAACCTGACCATAATCGTTGTATCCTTGGTTGGCATGAAACTGTCAATTCGAACCGAATCCTCAATCGTTCGCATAATCGCACCGGGCCAGTAATGAGGTCTCATCCATAGTTGTTGTACGTCTTGTATTACTGCTTGCCGCACCGCATCATCGTAAAAGATTACAGGATAATATCCATCTTCAAATGAAGTTTGGAGACGAGGACGCCATTCATTAACGATTGTTTGGATTGCGATTGAATCTTCAGTAGTCCAAGTCCAGAATTCTTCTGGCGGCGTACGTCCACACCCGATAATGAGTGCAGTTAGGGCTATTGTTAACAGCATAATGCTATTAACTAACAACTTTTTATTACGTTGTATCATTTAGCCTCCTTATTTAAATTGTTATACATATAAAATGACCTGATGGGGTCAGTACGAAAAAAAAATTCAACATACAGCGCCCATAATTTAACAATAATTTGAACATTTGTCAAGGGCATAGTGTATAAAAGCCAATATATATTAAAAATTATAATTTCTTTTTAATATATACTTAACATATATATTTGCGTTCCTCTCACTAATAGTGCAGATAAACGTAATCAAGGTAAATAGAAGTATGGAGAGTTTTTTTAAACGGTTTGCTCTGCTACCTATTCCGACACATGCCAAAGTTACTTTTCCTAAATCAGTTATAATCCGCATGATATTTTCTACTCGAAAATATACTCGATATTAAGCAATCCTTATTGCGATTTTGCTAACATTGTATTCTACCATAACCTTTAATAGACATTTTATTCAATTACCAAAAACCTTGCTTACAACAATAATTATACAAGTTTTTACCCATCGCTAAGCACAGAGGATGGCACTATACCATTGCCTTAATGGAATTTTGAATTAATACGCTGGCATTAAAAATGTTAGATAAAGAAATCGGCGAAATTTTATTTTACAGCTAAGTAAACATTTTTAGACTTTTATATGTTATCTTTTTTACAGTTTTTTATAATTTTTGAATGAAAGTATTCAAAACAATATCAATAATTTCATAAAGAATAATTTGAAACTTGTGCAGTCAATTATCAGATTGATAGCGGGAATTATGTATTGACTTTTAAATATTTTACAATACAATTATTGATTATCATGCGAAAATTATCAGTAAATATTGACCACATCGCAACGCTGCGGGAAGCACGTCAAGAATATGTTCCAGACCCGGTTCATGCAGCAATTTTAGCAGAGCTTGGTGGTGCAGATGGTATTACAGTTCATCTTCGAACTGACCGACGTCATATCAAAGAACGGGATTTAGAACTTCTACGCAAGACGATTAAAACCGAACTAAATTTAGAAATGGCAGCGACTGACGAAATGCTCAAAGTCGCTTTACAAATTAAACCCGATATGATTACTTTAGTTCCTGAACGACCGGATGAACTAACGACTGAAGGCGGTTTAGATGTTGTGAAAAACTACAAACGAATTAAACCAGTTACCGAAAGGATTAAAAAGGCAGGCATTTGTTTGAGTTTCTTTATCGAAACCGACAAAAACCAAGTAAGCGCGGTGAAAGAACTCGGAGCGGAGCGAATTGAAATAAATACTAATCTATACTCGAAAGATATCAAGAATCGTGGAAAAATTATAAAGAAAATTGAAGCCGTCGCTCAGTTTGGTAAGAGCAGAGGACTACGTATTCATTGTGGTCATGGTATTGATTATTGGAATATTGAACCAATTTTACAAATTAAAGAAATTGACGGGTTTAGTATCGGCTTTTCAATTATTGCCCGAGCCGTCTTTACTGGATTAAAAGAAGCGGTAGCAGAAATGAAGAAATTAATATATTACGGAGGAAAATAAATGAAATATACAAAATTAGCGTTTGGCATAACTTTTATTTTAATTATCTTGGGTCTTTGGACGCTCTGGCCTACCTATCAGCTTTACAACGAGATTCCCAAACAAAAAAGAGCAATTCAGAGTGAATTAGCAAAAGCGGTTACCCGTGACGATAGTATGCGGATCATGACCGAGCGAACTAGCTTGCAGGAAAAAGAAGCAGGACTGCATAAAAAAGCATTGCATCTTGGTTTGGATTTAGTGGGTGGTATGCACATGGTATTAGAAGTTGACAAATCGAAGCTAACCAAAGAGGAAACGCGTGACGCTACGGACCGTGCATTAGCGGTCATCGAAAACCGTATCGACCAGTTCGGTGTTTTTGAACCGGTCATCCAGAAAGTGAGCGGTGACCGTATCTTAGTTCAGCTACCCGGAGTTGACCGAGAACGGGCTAAAAGTCTTATTGGGCAGGTTGCTTTACTGCAATTCAATATCGTTGCCGAAGCGCAAAAGACCAATGACCTCTTAAAAAAGATCGATGATTATTACCGTATCAAAAATCAAGAAGATACAATGTTAAAAGAACAAGGTCAATTCATGAATTATATCGTGACGGTAAATCAATCGGATGTTGGTGTCGAAGAAACGGATTATCCGGAATTTTCTCAGATGCTCGTGCAGGCAGAATCATTAATTCCAACTGATTATATGTTCTTATTTGGTATCCAAGAAGAAACACAGGGACGTCGGGTCCGACCGCTTTACTTATTAAAGAAACAGGCAGAACTGACCGGTTCGGCAATCAGCGATGCGCGTCCGAATCCGTATCAAGGTAGCGAGGCCGGTCTTGGTAATACCTGGATTGTCAGCTTGAAATTGGACCGAAAAGCTGGTGCTCAATTCGCATCGGTTACCGGGCGGAATGTTGGCAGACGTCTGGCAATCGTTCTGGATAATGTCGTGCGCACGGCACCGGTAATTAAAGAGCGAATTGCCGGTGGCGAAGCGATGATTACAACCGGTGATGTCAATCCGGATAAGGCGAAAGATTTAGCGATTGTGCTTCGCAGCGGTGCTTTACCGGCACCGGTCTCAATTTCTGAAGAACGGTCAGTTGGTCCGTCGTTAGGTTCGGATTCGATTAGAAGAGGTGTCCAGGCTGGTTTGGTCGGTTCACTTTTGGTTGTGATTTTTATGATTATTTACTATAGTGCGTCAGGACTTATTGCTGACCTTTCATTATTATTAAATATTTTCTTTATCATGGTTGTGATGGCAGGAATGAAAGCAACCCTTTCTCTGCCTGGCATCGCTGGTATCGCTTTGACAATCGGCATGGCAGTTGACGCTAATATATTAATATTTGAAAGAATTCGCGAAGAATTGCGAGCGGGAAAACGCATCCGAGCTGCGATTGATGCCGGCTACGCACGAGCCGCCGTTACGATTTTTGACTCTAATATAACCACGATTCTCACCGTTGTCGCGTTATACTTTTTCGGTACCGGCGCGATTCGGGGATTCGCGACGACACTTACCGTTGGCTTGGTCATAAATATTATTACCGCAGTATATTTCAGCCATTTTCTTTTTGGCTGGATTGTTACTCAGTTTCCAACAGAAAAGTTGAGGATTTAATATGCTACAGTTGTTTAAAACACCAAATTTTAAATTTATTGCCCGTCGTTATTACGCATTTGCTTTTTCCGGTCTATTAACTATTATTACAATTGTTTCGATTGTTACCCACAAAGGGCTTCGCTACGGAGTAGATTTTACCGGCGGAACCCTACTGGAATTAAATTTCCAATCTCCGATTAGCACGGATGAGCTGCGCGGAGCATTTCGTAATCTTGGGCTTGGTAACGCTACGATTCAAAAGTTCGGCGAAGGAAGCCAATTTATCGTGCGATTTGAAACGCAGCAGGGTTCGTCGGAATCAGCCGAAAGTACTTCCGCAAGAGTCGTGCAACAACTCCAATCATACTTACAAAATAATCCGCCGGAATTATCACGAATTGAAATGGTCGGACCTCGGATTGGTAAAGAATTACAAAAGAACGCAACGCTGGCAGTTGTGATTGGTTTGATACTTATTTTGTTTTATGTTACGATACGATTCGATTTCCGATTTGGAACCGCGGCTTGCATGGCATTAGCTCATGATGTAATGACAACGCTTGGTTTCATTTCAATAATGAGAATAGAAATATCAATCCCGATTATCGCCGCAATCCTAACGCTAATCGGTTATTCGGTCAATAACTCAATCGTTATTTCGGACCGGGTCCGGGAAAACCGTAGAAAAACAACGAAAGATAGTTTGACTGATATTATCAATCACAGCATCAACCAGACTTTAACCAGAACGATTTTGACATCCTTTACCGTTTTTATGGTGGCGATGACATTACTATTATTAGGTGCAGCTGCAATTAAGGATTTTGCAAAAGTGATATCGTTCGGTGTCATCATGGGAACATATTCGGCAATCTTTATCGGCGCGCCATTAGTTGCAGAGTGGGAAAAGAGATTTCCGTCAAGACGGCGCAGATAATTTATTAATAAGATTACACAGATTTAAAATAGATTATACGGATATCTGAGTAATAGTAAGTAATTAGTATATTCACCAGTGAAACCGAATCCATTGTTATTGATTATCGGCACGAGTCTTTATACCGGCTATATTCCGCTTGGACCAGGGACATTTGCGAGTCTTTTGGCAATCCCTTTAATTACTTTACTGCACAACAATTTGTTTGTCTATATCCTAACAACGATTATCGTTTTGTTTGTCGGAACCATTGCCGCAGAGCATTTAAGCAAGATATGGAACAAGAAAGATGACCAGAGAATAACGATTGATGAATACCTGGGAATTTTAGTGACTTTTTTGCTAATCCCAAAGATGAATTGGTATATATTACTAATCGGATTTATTCTCTTTCGATTCTTTGATATCGTAAAGCCGTTGTTGATCCGACAAACCGAGCGGGTCTCAGGTGGGTTCGGTATCATGCTGGATGATATTCTCTCCGGTGTCTACGCCAACCTTTGTTTACGATTACTGATTTGGATAATCTAACAATGCTTAATGCATATTTAATAATCATCGGTGACGAAATTTTATCAGGCAGAACGCAGGATATCAATTCTCACTATATCGCGCGTCGGCTTAATGAGCTTGGAATTATGCCGAAGTCAATTATCATAATCAGCGATGATAAAAGTGTAATTCAGGAGACGGTTACAACGACATTAGAAATTGCCGATATTGTATTTCTGTGCGGCGGGTTAGGTCCGACTCCGGATGATAATACCGTAACCAGTGTTGCTAATATTTTAAAACGCAGGTTAATCTTAGACGAAGCGCTTCTCGCCCGAGTCGAAAAATATTTCCAGAAACAGGGGAGAGCGGTGCCGGACTTAGCAACCCGACAAGCACTAATTCCTCAAGGGGCGGTTGTCCTGGATAATCCAGTTGGCCAAGCACCGGGATTAATACTTAAGGAAGGAAAGAAAGCAATTGTACTTTTGCCGGGTGTGCCGATTGAGCTGGAGAAGATTTTTGAAACCGGCGTGTCGCCTTTTCTGCATGACAACTATGACCTGAAGCCAGATTTACTCTTAACAATCCGAACCACAAATATTCCCGAAATGGAGATTGTCGGGAAGCTATCGGGTGCAGTGAAACAATATAAGGATATTAGCGTTGCTTATTTGCCATCGATGCAAGGTGTTGATATAAAAATTAATGGTATTAGAGATAAGAAAACCCGTAGTGCCTTAGAAAAGGAACTGGTAACAAGGTTTAAACAATATATTTACGGTTATGGACAGGAAACAATCGAAGCGGTAATCGGTCGTCTGCTCAGAAGAAAACAGTTGACTTTAAGTATTGCTGAGTCCTGCACCGGCGGTCTCATTTCCGATAAAATTACCAATATTCCAGGTAGCTCAGAATACTATATCGGTGGCGCAATCGTATATAGCAACAAACTAAAGAAACTAATTGGTAACGTTAAAGACGAAACGCTAAAGAGATTCGGCGCGGTCAGTAAAGAAACGGTTATGGAATTAGCCAAAGGTACTCGTGATTATTTCAATACTGATATTGGGTTGAGCATTTCAGGTATTGCCGGTCCGACCGGTGCGACAAAAGATAAACCGGTTGGGCTTGTCTTTATCGGCATTGCGACTAAAAAGGGCAATAACTACGAGCAATATAATTTTAGCGGTAATCGGATAATGATAAAAGAAAAATCAGCGATGGCAGCGTTAGATTTTCTGCGCAGAACCATTGAAACTTTATGAAACTAAGAATGAACAGAAATATTCACGAAGGAAATTTTAATTTGTGTTTACCTGTGTTTATCCGTGGTTAGAAATGAGGTAAAAATGGAAAAGGTTAGGTCGTTTATTGCAGTAGAAATCCCGGAAAAAGTCCGTTCCGAAATTACACGAATGTTAAATAAATTCAGCGAGGAAGACTCAGGAGCAAGATGGGTAAAGCATGATAACCTGCATATCACACTTCTCTTTTTAGGTGAAGTTACCCAAGAGTTCATACAAAATGCTGAAAACGAACTTACAACGCTTGCTAAATCAAAGATAAGTTTTGAAATGTCTTTGAAAAATATCGGTGCATTTCCATCACCGCGTTCACCAAGAATTATCTGGATTGGTATTGATAAGGGGGCGGTAGAACTAACTGATTTACAATTTAAAATCGAATCTGCTTTTACCAAGATTGGCTATAAACCAGAAGAAAGAAAATTTCATCCCCATTTAACGGTTGGTCGAGTTAAGTTTAAGTTCAATACCCCTAAAATTTTCGAGACCAATTATAAAAGCGAAATTTTCCCAGTTAAATCAGTTGTGCTTTTCAAAAGCACGCTCAGACCAGAAGGTCCGATTTACGAGAAGATAAGGGAATTTAATTTTGCTTAATCAGGATTTAGTTTAAATCGAGGTCAACCGGGGTTCCTGTAACATCCATTAAACCATGGGCAAGCAGTGTGATTTTTTGCTCAACACTGATGTTTCGATTAACAATTACATAATACTTATCTCTCACTTTACAAAGTCCGCCTTCACCCTTTAAAACATCATAGATAATCCTTACTGAGTTCTGTTGTAACATCTCTTCCAGTTGCTTTAACCTTTCGCTCTTATTCATATACCAATCTCTAATCCCTAGTCGCTAATCCCTGTTTTATAGCCATTTCTGTTCCTTATACCAAGTAATTGTTTCTTTTAACCCTTGTTCTAAGGTATATCGGGGAACAAACCCTAATTCTCTTTGTGCTTTTGTAATATCACATACCCAACAGGATTGAGTCAGTTCTTTAATCTTATCTGGTCCTAAGACCGTATTGCCATCACTAAAAGTATGCACGATTTTGCCATATAAACTCATAATCGGTGTTGGAAGTTTAACTCTTAAAGTCTTATTACCTATAACCTGCTCAGCAATTGTAGCAATATCATCAATCGTATAGCATTTACCATCTGATATATGATAGATTGTGCCGGATTCGATATTTTTTTCTAAGCATAAAATTGCTGCACTCACTGCGTCTTTGATATAACATGAAGAGACCGTTCCGTCCCATGTTGGTCGTATTCCCGCTTTCAGGAATTTAAAATAAGCAAGCGTTTCCGTATCTCTTGGTCCAAAGATGGCGCAAAGTCGTAAAATTATCGATGGGATTTTATCCTTTGCTTCTAAGACTGTTAATTCTGCTTGTAATTTAGTCTTACCGTATATGCTGACCGGTATGCAAACAGTATTTTCCGATAATTTCGTATCTTTATCCGATGAACCGGTAACCGCAAGGGTCGAGAAGAAGACGAATCTTTTGAGATTAGGATTTTTCTCTAAGCAGGCTTTTAATAAGTTTTTTGTGCCGTCGACATTGACATATTCATAATCTTTTTCGGTTTTGCCTTTGGTCGCACCCGCAACATGCATAATATAATCAATGCCGTCAACTGCAGCTGGTAAAGTATCATAATCACAGATTGCACCATAGGATATTTCGATAGGTAGGTCTTTTATCCATTGCAGGTTTGCGGTCTTTCTGACCAAGGCACGCACTTTGTGCCCTTTTTCTATAAGTTTTTCGGTTAAATGACTACCAACAAAACCATTTGCACCGGTAACTAAAACCTTTGCCATTTGCCAATGTATAATATTGTTTTATGTACTGATTGTCAATATTAACGATATTGACAAACCGCAAATCACTGATAAAATAATTTTATGCAGAGTATTAGTATCAAAAGTGATAAACCGGTCGTTTTAATTCCAATCGGACAATACGAAAGTACGAAAGAGACGATTGAACTACTTTCTCGCCATCCTAACCTTACTGAGGAGCTTCGTCAAGAACGCAGGAAAATTGACACAGGGGATTATATTTCTTTTGAAGACTTTAAAGTAAAGTATATAGCCAAGTAGTGTATAAACTACTATTTTCAAGAAACGCCGAGAAATTTTTAGCAATTTTACAAAAAAGAAATCGTAGGTTATTTAATCGATTTATTCAAGCTATTGACGTTTGATGTAAAACCACAAGAAATTGCCAAAAGTCAACATAATAGTAATAATATGTCACTAATTTCCACATTTACTGGTAATTGGTTATTAAGTCTTCGCCAGGAATATGCGGTTTCAAAATCAACAATTATACTATTAACCATCGGTTGGATTTTATCGCCATTCACGCTATATAATGACAGTTTTGTTAATATACCGATTGCGATGGGTATTGCCTATTTATGTAACCGATTATTGGGATGGAATTTTATTTATGTGACGGGTATCGCCTATATTGGTACAAATATATTGGGACTTCTATTAATTGGGCTTGGCATTCGCAGAATTAAAGCAAAATTGCAAATCCCGTATGCAAAACTTATATTCAATTCTTTAATATTTTTTATTATTTCAATAGTAATCGCTTATCTTATAAATAAACTGCTCTTAAGGTAAAAAGAACAGATCGCACCGTAAAATTTTATTACAATATTTCTTCGTGATTTTCGCGGATTTTCGTGTTCACCCCGTTAGATAGTATAATCAGAGTATCTAATGGGGTAAATTCGTGGTTATAAGGTTTTGTTCTTTGAATTTTGGTTTTGTTTCGAATTTCGGATTTCTATAATAGTGGGTCGGTTAGGCATTCTCGCCAATCCGTCAACCTACCTATTCTGCTATCCAATCGGTAATCCTCCGGGCAAGCTACTGGGTAAGCCCACCCCTTGCCCCAGTGGTTAATTTTAGGGGCTTCCCAGCCATTTATTCAAAGATTTGCCTGCTGGTTTGTTCGTGAGATAACTGAGAAATTTGCCAAATAATCTGCCTATCGGGCCTGATAAGACTATGGCTTAAAATATTAGTAATTGTATTTTGAATTTCAATGTAGTCACCGATAAGGACGGGTATAAAATGAACCACTGAAAGCACTGAAGACACTGAATAGATAAATCGAAATTTAATAACACAAAGACACAGAGAAAAAACATTGTAGATTACCCCAAATACTTATCATTTGTGATTAAATGTTGATATATGATCATATAAAATGCATGAAATTTTATCAGTAAGTTGCTAAAAATTATTTTAGAAACATTTGCATAGCGATTATGCCATTTGAAATAATTAATTATTAACGACGGTACATTGGGTCTAGTTTCTCTATCCCATTTACCAGCTGCTTGAAATAGATTTTTCTCTTCTTGAAATTCAGATTGAAATTCTTTTGCAAACATATTATTGAAATCATTATCTTTCTGTATTTTACGCCATAATGTATCGTTATTGGCCCATTTTTTAAATTTAATTATCCATTCATAAGTTGCACGTTGTGCGACTTGTTCAGTAAGCTCATATAATGTCGATTTTCCATCGCGTGAGATTTTTGAACCTTCGCTTGAATAACGAGAGTCTTTGTTTAATTCGTCATGTGACAATGTTCCATTTGATGGATATTTAATTTTATAGTAATGTGTATACGTATTATTTAATATGTTTATTGCTTGAGGGTTGCCTTTTTCTGTGAATTCCTTTGCTTCATCCCACGTTGGAATATTATTACTGAATCCTGTATCATTCCAATTCTCGACCCAATTTGAATGTGAATAAAAATCTTGGACTGTGTGAAGAATTGTTCCAAATAATAATAACAACAGAAGTTTTCTATTATTAAAAAGTGTTTCAGCGTTTATTTCTTTTGATGAACATCGTTGATAATGATTTTTATGACCTAAACCCTTTGAAGTCGAACTTTTATTTGATGAGATATCAGATATAATACAATATATTGCTTCCTTCGATATGTTTTCGAGATTTCTCCAGTAAATAATAACATCTTGTTTTGTAAATAAGTTGTCAAAGTGAAATGGTGCAGTAAGATTTGGTTTAGGTCCACGCGAAATTTTATTAATTGGTTTGGGCATAGAGTAAAGATATCAGTTTTTAGATTACCAATTAGAATTATAATGCCTTCTGTATTTGCAAACCCTTCCTTTTTAACAATATTATTAGTTACATATGTGTGATAAGTACCATTTCCAGCCTGAACAAATGTAATAAAAACAAGTAAAAAAATTATTGGAAGACAATATTTAAAATTTTTATAAAATTTTATAAATGTTTTGATTATATTAAATATTTTTTAATATAGAATAAGAGAAAAACCAAAATAGTCAATAGATAATAATAAAAGAAAACCTAGATTATATCATAAGTTAAAAACAAGAATCTAAATGCCCTAAATAAAGTCTAAAAATTATATGAGAATTGATAAGTTTACAAGAAAAACCGCTGAAGCAGTGGAATCAGCCCAGAATATTGCTTTGCAATTTCATCATCAGGAATTAAACCCGTTTCATATTCTTTCCGCATTACTGACCCAAGAAGATTCAATCATTTCGCAAATTCTTAGTAAAATTGGAGTAAATACACAGGATTTTCAAAGAAGAATAAATGATGAGTTATCCGGACAACCACAGATAGTTGATGACACAGCACAAGGACAAATTTTTCTTTCACGAGAAGTTAATACAATTCTCGTAGATGCGGAAAAGGAAGCGAAAAAGATGGGCGATGAGTTCGTTGCTTCTGAACATATTCTACTAGCAATGTGTTCAATTCGAACCGGCGCATTATCCAAATTATTTAAAGAGTATAATATTACAAAAGATAGTATTTTAAATATCTTAAAATCAGTTCGCGGTAATCAGAGAATTACAGACCAGGAAGCAGAATCAACTTATCAAGCACTGCAGAAATTTAGTCGGGATATCACGGATTTAGCTCGCCAAGGTAAATTAGACCCGGTAATTGGCAGGGATGATGAGATTCGTCGAGTAATTCAGGTTTTATCGCGCCGCACCAAGAATAATCCGGTTTTAATCGGTGAAGCAGGTGTTGGTAAGACTGCAATTATTGAAGGTCTGGCACAAAGAATTATCCGGGGAGATGTACCAGAAAGTCTTCAAGATCGTAAGGTTGTCGGATTAGATATGGGTTCTTTGATTGCCGGGACGAAGTATCGCGGTGAGTTTGAGAATCGTTTAAAAGCGGTGCTTAAAGATGTGTCGAGTTCAGAAGGTAAAATCATTCTTTTTATTGATGAATTACACACAGTAGTTGGTGCTGGTGCAGCAGAAGGCGCAATCGATGCGGGAAATATTCTTAAACCGATGCTTGCCCGCGGTGAGCTAAGATGTATCGGCGCGACAACATTAAATGAGTATCGTAAATATATTGAGAAAGATAAAGCTTTAGAAAGACGTTTTCAACCAGTATATGTTTCACAACCGAATGTTGAAGATACAATCTCAATTTTAAGAGGTTTAAAAGAGCGGTACGAGATTCATCATGGTGTAAAAATATCGGATGCGGCTTTGGTTTCTGCCGCAGTATTATCGAATCGTTATATTACCGATAGATTTTTACCAGATAAGGCGATTGATTTGGTTGACGAGGCAGCCGCGAAAATGAAGATGGAGATTACATCCAAGCCAGTAGCTTTAGATGAAGTTGATAGAAGAATTATGCAACTGGAGATGGAAAAGCTCTCGCTAAAACATGACACCGAAGCTAAAGAGCAGGTTAAGGAAATTGATAAAGAGATGGCTGATTTAAAAGATAAAAAGAAACATCTAGAACTGCAGTGGGGGGAAGAAAAGGATTTGATTACTTCGATCAAGAACCTAAAAGCGGATATTGAGAGGACTTTGCTTGAGATAGAAAAAGCAGAACGGGTTTATGATTTGAACTTAGCTGCAGAACTGAAATATTCCAAATTAGCTAAACTTAAGAAAGAGTTGCAGGCAAAAGAGAACTCATTAACTAAAGTTCAGAAAAATGGCAAGACACTCTTGCGCGAGCAGGTTACTGAGCAGGATATTGCGGAAATTGTTTCAAAATGGGCCGGTGTGCCGGTTGAGAATATCTTTGAGTCAGAAAAAGAGCGGTTGCGTAACCTTGAATCATATTTACATCAAAGAATTATCGGTCAGGATGAAGCGGTTAATGCGGTATCGGATGCAATACGACGGGCAAGAGTTGGTCTTGGTGACCGAAACCGACCGATTGGCAGTTTTTTCTTCTTAGGTCCGACCGGGGTCGGTAAGACTGAATTAGCAAAAACTCTTGCGGCATTTCTATTCGATTCAGAAGATGCGATGGTTAGGTTGGATATGAGCGAGTATATGGAAAAGCATACGGTTTCACGTTTAATCGGTGCGCCACCAGGCTATGTTGGTTATGAAGAAGGTGGACAATTAACCGAAGCAGTAAGACGACGACCATATCGGGTTATTTTATTAGATGAAATTGAGAAAGCCCACCATGATGTATTCAATGTTCTGCTTCAGATTTTAGATGATGGCAGATTGACCGATGGACAGGGGAGAACGGTTGATTTTAAGAACACGATTATAATAATGACATCGAATGTGGGAACCGAACTAACAAACACGCCAAACGCTAATCGCGATACGCTTACCGCTTTATTAAGGAAAACATTCAGACCAGAGTTTTTAAATCGGGTTGATGAAATTATTGTCTTCAATTCTTTAACTAAAGGTGATATGAAGAAGATTGTTGAACTGCAATTATCAATATTACAGAAAAGATTAGCCGAGCATGATATTACGTTAGAAGTAAGTAAGGATGTTGAAGAAAAAATCGTTGATGAAGGGTTTGACCCGGAATATGGCGCAAGACCGTTAAAGCGGACAATCCAGCGATTAATCGAAAACCCGTTAGCTAAGTTTTTGTTGGATTCAAAACCAGCTAAAATCTCAATCGAAATTAAAAAAGGTGAAATTGTGTTCGAGCCAAGTATGTAGAAAGGAGGTGAAAAAATGAAAAGGGTTATTTTAGGATTAATAACTATCTTATCAATGTCCTTTGCTCAATGTGGCGGTGGATATGGTATGATGCATCCAATGGGCGGCATGGGAATGGGATATGGAATTTTCGGTTTTATTTTTCTTATCTTTGCTTTCTTTTTATTCTCAGTAATCTTCTGGGCAGTATATATCTGGTTAGTCAAAGGAAGAGAGAAAAAGAGTTTATAGCTATTATTAAGAAAATAAAAAATCATCTGTTGACAGCTTCATTCAAAAGAGTAAAATTTCTAACAGTAATTAAATATTTTATATTTAGTATTTAATTTTTAATATTTATAACGAAGGGGGTGAATATAGGATGAAAAAGATATTATTACTTATCTTAACATTTTTATCCTTAACCTTTGCGCAAAGTGGACTGATGCCTTTGGCTTTTCGGTTTTGGGGTATGGGGTTTGTGATGTTCATTTATCTGGTCTTGGCTTTTTTCTTATTCTCAATAATCTTCTGGGCATGCTATGTCTGGATAGTAAAAGGCAAGGAGAAGAAAGAGTAGTTTACATCAAAACCTAAATGAAGTCTTACAATTATTCCTTGATAGCAAACAACGTCTTTTTTATTTTGTAAGTTATCAATCACGTTTACTTGACGCTAATTTATTTTACTGTTATATTTGACTGAGAATGAATAGTAGAAGTAATCGATCAAATCATTCTTATGATTGGATTATTACTCCATCACAAGAATCAAATGAGAATATTACTGAAATTTCAGCCGCACTGAACATACCTCCATTTATTGTGGCGATTCTTTTTAAGCGTGGGTATCAAACTTTACAATCAATCAATGATTTTCTTAATCCTTCCTTAGCGCGACTGCATCAACCGAAACTACTGAACGATTTAGAAAAAGCAGTAGCAAGAATCATCCAAGCGATTGAGAAAAAAGAACAGATTCTCATCTTCGGCGATTATGACGTTGACGGCGTTACCGGAACATCTTTACTTCTAAGAGTATTGAGAACTCTTGGAGCAAGAGTATCTTTTTATATCCCAAACCGGATAAAAGAAGGTTATGGTCTATCTGAAACAGGAGTGTTATATGCGAAATCGCAGGGATTTAATCTCATTATAACAGTCGATTGCGGAACAACTGATTTCACTGAAATTGAGATGGCAAACAAACTCAAGATGGATATTATTGTCTGCGACCATCACGAAACCAAGGAAGTTTTACCTAAAGCTTATGCAGTTATTAACCCGAAACGACACGATTCAATTTATCCCTTTTCTGAATTAGGGGGAGTTGGGGTAGCTTTTAAACTTGCCTGGGGATTACTTTCCGCACTCAACCAACCCAAAGAATATCTTATTGAACATTTAGACATCGTTGCTTTAGGCACTATTGCGGACATCGTGCCATTAACCGAAGAGAATCGGGTGCTGGCAAAGTTTGGCTTAAAACAGATTTCACGAAGCAAGAAAGTCGGACTGCAAGCATTATTAAAAGTTGCCGGTATTGATAAAAGAGAGATTACACCATATGAGATTGGTTTTATCTTGGGACCGCGAATAAATGCATCAGGACGGTTATCCGGTGCAGAAAAAGCTGTGAGGCTACTTTCAACTGAAGATAAAGTAGAAGCAGAAATTATTGCGCAGGAGCTGAATCAAGAGAATACGCGGCGCCAAAGTTTAGAAAACGAAATACTAACTCAAGCGATAGAGGAGATTGATAGAAAGGACTTAGCAAAGAATAAGATTTTAGTATTAGGTAATGAGAAGTGGCACGAGGGTGTCGTAGGTATCGTTGCATCGCGTTTGGTTGACCGTTATTACCGACCGACTATCCTTTTGTCGATTAAGGAAGATAAAGCAAAAGGTTCGGGACGAAGTATTTCTGGTTTTAATATTTATCAAGCTTTAACACATTGCCAGGATTATTTGACTGGGTTTGGAGGGCATAAATATGCTTGTGGTGTCGAATTGCCTCCGAATGGTATCGAGACTTTTTCACAGAAGATGCAGGAATATGCCGAGAAAAATCTGACCGAGGAGTTACTACGACGAAAACTTTATATAGATACTAAACTCACGCTTCATGAGATTTCAGATGATTTGCTAAAAACCATTAAAAAGCTTGAACCGTTTGGTCAGGATAATCCGTGCCCAACATTTACGACCAGTAGTTTAGAAGTGGTCGGTTTTCCGAGGAAGGTTGGCAAAGACCATCTGAAATTTAAAGTGAGAGAGAATAAAGATAAAGTGTTCGAAGCGATTGCGTTTGGACGAAGCGAAGATATTCTAAAGTTAGAAAAAGGCAAAGAAGACCATCTTGATATCGCTTATACCTTCGATGAGCATAGCTTCGCTGGGAAATCAAAATTGCAACTAGTGATAAAAGACTTAAAAATTAGATAAATCATGGCGGAATGGGTACTGGAAGAAAAAGAAGGAGTAAAATATTTTCGGCTTAATTTTAATCAACCGGGTTTTGAATATATATTTTGCCTATTTTTTACACGAGTCGGCGGTCTTAAATTTTTATTTGAAGAGCCGGAAGTGTTTACTACGAACCTGCGCTGGGTGGAAGCGAATTTTGGAATTAATAACATAAATGTATTAAAGCAGATACATTCGGACAAGATATATTATATTTCTAAAGAAAATACCTCAGCCGATTATCAGAAAGGTGATGGTATGTTTACCGACCAAGCGAATGTATTCTTAAGTGTTCGGGTTGCTGATTGTTTGCCGATCTATTTTATTGTCCCGGAAAGGGAAATAATTGGAATAGTTCATAGCGGCAGAAAAGGAACGATACAGGCAATCAGCTTGAAAATGGTTAAGACAATTCAAGAAAAATATAAAGTTAAGATAAATCAGATATCATATGCGTTCGGTCCGTCGATTGGTCAGTGTTGCTATGAGGTTGGTAAAGATGTTGCTGATGAATTCAAGGTTTTCGTAAAAGAGCACGATATTGCAAATACAATAATTGAACGTAATAATAAAATTTTTCTTGATTTAAAATTAATAAATCAAAAATTGCTTGAGAATTTGGGACTTGAAAAAATAGGGGATATTGACTTATGCTCATATTGTAATAAGGAGCTTTTGTATTCGGCACGACGAGAGAATTTGGCGGGTCGTAACCTGGCATTAATCGGATATCGAGCGTAATTTTATTATATTGACACTTAGCAGAAATGCCATAAAATATGACCGTGAGTAAAGGTGGTTTATTAGCTTGCCTTTCGATTGGGTTATTTTTGTTGTTTTGTTCGCCAGAGCGAGATAATCCTTATGACCCGAAGTCGCCGCAAATTAACCACAGTCAGATTAGTGGAAGAATAATGACTAAGGTTGGTAACCCAATTCGTAATGCTCAGATTTCACTTAGTTTTCAAGATGTAAATAAAACCGTAGCAACTTTGAGTGATACAAACGGTAATTACGAGCTTGAATACTTTTATACTTCGGATATGGGTGATTTAGCATTTTTATCAGTAAGTAAGAGTAACTTTGCTCAGGAGCAAAAATTTTTAAGACCCGACTTAAACAAAACGGATACAGTAAACTTTGTTCTTGATGCGTTACCACAATTTAGTGTAGAATCAATCATTTCCTATCACGAACGGTTTCTCTTTCCAGCGGGTGATAACTATACGGCGATTTTTAATGTTAAAGTTACTGACCAAGATGGGCAAGGTGACATCGAATCCGTTTATGTTTTTATGCCTGCGATATCTGATACTTATACACTCGACCACTATCCTAATGATATTTATCGTAAAACTGTTCCAGCTGAGTCATTATCGGGTGGTTCATTAGAAAAACTAATCGGAACGGATTGTTTTTTTGAGGTATTGAGTGTTACCGGTGTTCGTACTAAATCTTCAGCATATCGTTTGAATCGAATAATTTATGATGTTCCCGAGCCGATTTCGCCGTCGGGTGATACAGTTAATTTAAATTTTCAGTGTGTTTGGTACAATTTGCCGTTATCTTTTCCATATAATTACGGTGTTGAACTTTACTACTTGAGGGGATTAATTCCAGAACTTAGTTATCAGACCACGACAATCCCACCAACCGATACAATGATAACGATTCCAGGTTTGCTGACACCAGGACGATATTATTGGCAGGCTTTAGTAAAAGATGGATTCGGGAATATATCTAAATCGATTCAACTCTTATTTTATCTTCAGTAAAACCTTTAAAAATTCTTTTTTGATACAGTCTTTTACCGATTGTATTGGAATTTTCTTATTCAATTCTTTCTCAATCGAGGTCATTTTTATATTTTTAAGACCACAAGGGTTGATTAAATCAAAATAAGATAAATCGGTTGATATATTCAAGGCAAACCCATGAAATGTAACTTGATTTTTTACTGCAATGCCGATCGAAGCAATTTTTCTATTTTCTACCCAAACACCGATATAAGGATGGTTTGAGCGGGCTTGAATATCGAGTGACTTTAATGTATTGCATAAGACTTTCTCAATTTCAAATATAAATTGTCTAATACCGACCAGTGATTGATTAATTTTGAAAATGGGATAACCTATAAGTTGTCCTGGTCCGTGAAACGTGATATCGCCTCCGCGTTCGATACGATATAATTCTACGTTTTTTTCTCGTAAAACTCTATCTGATATCAATAAATTTTCTAATTTTCCATGCTTACCCATAGTAAATACTGGCGAATGTTCTACTAAGATTAAAGTATCGGGAATTGTATCAATAGCGCGTTTTTCTAGTAATTCTTTTTGCTTTTGTAGAGCTAAACCGTAATTACATAATCCTAAGTCGACAAAACTTAGGTGTTGAATTTTCACAATTATTTATTAATAATGTGAATTGCTTTTTTATGTATAGAAGCGACAGCTTCTGATATTGCTTCTGATAAGGTCGGATGAGGGTGAATTGTATTAACAATCTTATCAATCTTAATGCCAGCATTTATTGCTAAAGTAAGCTCATTAATAAGATTTGATGCTTCGGGCGCTAATATTTGTGCTCCTAAAATCTCGTCTGTCTTTTTATTGGCAATTATCTTAACCATTCCTTCAATACGATTTATCGTGCGCGCACGACTGATAGCTGATAACGGCACTTTACCTAAGGTGATATCATATCCAAGCGATTTTGCTTCATTCTCATCTAAACCAACAGTTGCCAGTTCTGGGTCGGTATAGATGCAATTGGGGATTATTTTAGGCGGTGTAATATTTACCAAGCCGACAATCTTTTCTGCGACATAGGTTCCTTGCGCCATTGCCTTATGAGCTAAAAGCGGCGGACCGATAATGTCGCCGATTGCGTAGGTTTGTTTTTGAGAAGTTTCGTAATTTTCATTGACGTTTACAAATTTCTTGTCAGTTAATTTTATATCGGTATTTTCTAGTGCTAAGTCTTCTGTATTCGGCATCCTGCCAACTGCTAAAAGTAATTTATCCGCATCAACGATTTGCTCTTTTCCGTCAGTTTGTACTGTTAAGTGGATGATTTTGTCTTTAGAGACTTTAGTGCTTTTCGTGTCTAAAAGAAATTCGATTTCTTGTTTTTTCAGGATGTTCATTAGCAGGTTAGCGAACTCACTATCAATACCAGGTAGAATTTGCGGCATTATTTCAATTACTTTGATTTTGCTACCAAATCTAGCGTAAATAGTTGCAAATTCAAGACCGACCGCACCAGCACCAATTATTGCTAAACTTTTAGGTACTTCATTAATTTCTAACGCTTCATCAGATGTAATAATATTTTTTCCATCGGGTTTAATATTAGGAAGTGTTGCCTGCTTAGAGCCGGTTGCGATAACAATATAATGAGGATTTAATTTTTGGATGGCACCATTAGGTGTTATTATCGACACGGTTGAGTTATCAGAAAACTTCGCTTCGGCATGTAAAAATTCTACACCGTTACTTCGCAAAAGATAATCGATTCCTTTGCCGAGACGTACAGAAATATTTTTGACGTGTTGGTTAAATATAGTGAAATCTATTACTGGTTTGTTAAATTTTATACCGACTTTACCAAAGTCATCTACTTCCGATATTACTTTAGCATAATGCAGTAGTGTTTTAGTTGGGATGCATCCGCGATTTAAGCAAACGCCACCGATTTTATCTTTATCAACTAATAATACTTTCTTACCTAATTGTGCTAAACGGATCGCACAGACATACCCACCAGGGCCAGCACCAATAACTATTATTTCAGGATTATCCATAAATGTCTACCAATAGGGTATGGAAAGATTATTCAACCCAGCGCGTTTTGCAGCGTGTAAGATTAATTTTCTCTATTTCCTTTGTGTAACGATCAACTATTTCTGGAGCGATAACAGCTGGATCGATATTATAATCGATAAGCCCTTTGTGTTTTACATTAGTATCGGTCGGTGCAACGATATTAATTCCAACATGAATTAAAGATGAAACTGGCGATGCAGTTGCTGCAGACATTCCAAGTTTTGCGTCATTTACAAAAAGGTCCCCTTCTAGACGTTTTACCGAAAGTTTACCCAATTTTTCATTAAGTATATCTTTAACAATATCAACTAATAAATATTGACGAAGGATTCCTTTTTCTAAATCGAAATCGAAATGCTCGGCAATAAAATGTTGCATCGACGGAACATAGATTCTTTTTCCAGCTTTTGCATCTTCCAAATCAACTATCCCCTTTATACTAATATCACAAGGTCCGGTAAAAGCAATAATCGAATCACCCACCACACCAAAATTATCATACGCGTAAAGTGAGTGTAATTGCTCACCGGTAAACCCAATTTCTTCTTTTAGTATTCTACTGCGCATTTTTTAAATATAACAAATTTATAAAAATTTGCAAGTAATTTTATTAAATTCTTTTTAGTAAATCTTGATAGTGTCTTCTGACTTCATTAAAAAAATCGACAGCATTACGATAATCGGGATATGTCCACTCTAAGTACTGATAGCTTTTGTTTCGGTAAATCAAAGTAACTTCGGCAAAGATTCCGTCTTTTAAGTAAATTCGATGACCATAATCTTTTGTTGTCGCTAAAACAAAATTGGATAAAGTCAAAAAGCCCGGGTCGATATTAATTCGACGTTGACTTCTTTCATTAGCGAATATTTTTTCAGTTTGTATTGCATATAATTTAATTTCAGCAAGTCTTTCTAATGATATAGCTTTTTCGGTTACTAACCAGCATCGTTTTAAATCCTTTCCCATTTCTTCTTCATAATAGTTTGTGAAATCAAATGACTTAACAGGACTTTTCAAAATTATTTGTCCAAAATTTGGTGTGAGTTTGTTCTCAATTTCAGTAATTAATTTACTATCACCCGATATGATGCCCCACACGATAATTCCTTTTATGGACTGTTTATCGATTATCATGTTTATTCACTACGGCGTTGCAAGAATGCACTCAATTCTTCCTTGCTCGGTAAATCATTCAAACTTGCAAGTCCAAAATAGCGTAAGAATTCTTTTCCAGTTCCATAGAGAAATGGTCCGCCGGGCTTTTTAGCTCTTCCTTCGATTCTGATTAATTTCCTTTCTAAAAGAGTTAAAAGCGGACCGGAACAATCGACCCCCCGTAATTTCTCTATCTCATGCCGTGTGATTGGCTGGTTGTATACAATAATCGCCACTATTTCTAGTGAAGGTCGCGATAAGCGATGATAGGAACTTTTATAAAGTAATCTTACCCATTGACTATATGCAGGTAAAGTATACAGTTGATAACCATTCGCAACTTTCTCAATTCTAAAACTGCGTTCAGTTGACTCGTAATCTTGATTTAATTCTTCAATCGCTTTTGCAATGTCTTCAAGTGTCGAATTTGTAAGTTCATTAAGCCGCGCCAGAGTCAATGGATTATTTTCGGAGAAAAGTAAGGCTTCGATAATATTTTTTAATTTTATTTTAGGTGTTCCTTCTGGCATATCCTTTGCGGACTGATTACTAGATGATTCATTATCTTCGTATTTAATTTGCATGGATGTCGTTAAACCGTCAGCAGTGTAAGATGTGTTTTCTTGCTTCGGTTGATTGGTTTTAATATCTTCGTTTTTGATTATTTCCATTACAATTTATTGACCAAATCAAATTTTCTTAACAATGCGTTGATTGCTTTTTTGACATCTTTTTTGTTTAAGAAGCAAGTTATTTTCATTTCAGAACTTGAGAAAGCATCGATGTGCAGACCAAGCTTATGCAAAGTTTGAAAAAGAATGGAGAAGATTTCAACATCACTACTAATTCCAGGTCCGACTAAGGATATTGAAGCAAGATTATCTGCAACAACTAATTTTTCAGCATTTACTGACTTAGTAGCTTTTTCTAAAACAGACCGTGCTTTTTTATAATTTGCTTTGCCGATAATAAAGGAAAGGTCAAATTTTTTATGGTATGGGACGCCATGAGCAAAAAAGAGGAGAGGAACTCGAGCTTCGGCTAAGCGCACTATTACTTGGTAAAGACATTTCGACAATTGAGGCACCGCAATTAAAGATATCCGATATAAATCATAAGAATGGGTGATTGCCCGAACAAAAGCTTTCTCGGTCTTTGTTTTATTTCTTATTCCTAAATTAGCTTTTACCATTGTTGAAATATCCTTTCTATTAAAAGACTTAATGAAAATAGGAATTTTATATTTATAAGCTAATGCACAAGCTCGTGGATGCATTATTTCGGATCCAGCGGTTGTCAATTCTGATACTTCTTGGTAGGAAATTTTTGGAATATGTTTAAGATTACGAAATATATTTGGATTTTCAGTATAAACACCAGCAACATCTTTATATAATTCGCAGCGATCAGCATTTAAGAATCCAGCAATTGCAACTGCCGTCACATCTGATCCACCACGACCCAATGTAGTTATTTCTTTTTTCAAACTGACACCTTGGAATCCAGCAATGATAGGAATTTTTCCTTTTTTTATAGTTTTACGTAAGCGAGCTCCTCTAATTTCAATAATTCGTGCGTCGGTATGTTGATTATCTGTAATAATACCAACTTGTGAACCAGTAAACGAAATTGCGTCGTAACCACGCCTTGACAGCGCTAACGATAATAAAGACATCGTTATTCGTTCACCGATTGTTAGAAGCATATCTATTTCACGACCAGGCGGTGATGGGTTGACTTTTTTGGCTAGGTTTAAAAGCAAATCTGTAGTGTTTCCTATCGCTGATACTACTACTACGACTGCAGTATTTTTAGATATTGTTTTTGCAATAATTTCTGCAACGCGCTCGATTGACTTGCGGTCTTTAATTACACTTCCACCAAACTTTTGAACAACGATTTTCATATACTAAATTTTTGACAAACGCGTAAATGCTTTTTTGATTTCCTCTAAAGATGAAATTACGGCAAATCTAATATAACCTTCGCCGTACTTGCCGAAACCGATACCGGGTACTACAAGAATACCAGTTTTTTCTAATAGCATTTTAGTAAATTCGAGTGAATCTTTTTTGTACTTTGTCGGAATAATTTTAACCCAGAGATAAAAAGTTGCATCGGGCATTTTGCTATTCCAACCTAATTGGTTTAGACCCAAAGATAATAGTTCTAAGCGTTTTTTGTATTTAATTCTGGTGTATTGTATGAATTTATTAATGTTTTTTAAGGCAAATACAGCGGTGTCTTGAATCGCTCCAAATGGACCGGAATCGACATTTTGTTTAATTTTAAGAAGTGCTTTAATAATTTCTTTGTTACCCACAATAAAACCAATTCGCCAACCACACATGCTGAAACTTTTAGAGAGTGAATGGAATTCGACACAGCGGTCTTTTGCACCAGGCACTTCCAAAATACTATGGGTTGGTTCATGATAATACAGTTCTGAATAAACATTATCGTTAAAGCAAGAAAAGCCGTGCTTATTTGCGGTATTAATAACATCTTGGTAAAAAGAGTAAGGTGCCATTGCGCTAGTTGGATTATTTGGATAATTTAAACATAACAACTTTAACTTTTTATGGGGTAAAATTTTGGAGATTTCTGGTAAAAAATTATTTTGCTCTAAGAGCGGTAAAATTTTTGGAATACCGCCAGCAAGTAATGTTTGATTTAAGTAAACTGGATAAGATGGCGAAGGAATGTATACAATGTCATCTTTATCAACTAATCCCCAGATTAAATGCGCAACACCTTCTTTAGATCCTAAAAGCATTGCAATTTCAGTTTCAGGATCAAGACTGACCGCGAAACGTTTTTTATACCAATCTGCAACAGCAATTCGCGCTTCAAGCTTTCCTGCATAGGAGGGATAACGATGATTTTCTTGGTTATCTAAAGTTTTTATAAACGATTGGATAATTCTATTATCGGGCATGAAGGTGGGATTGCCTTCTCCAAAATCGATAATTTTATTGCCTGTTTTAGACTGATACGTTGCTTTTAAACGGTCCAGGCCTGCAAAAAGATACGGTGGTATTTTATTTAAACGAGCGGCTTCAACAATTGACTTAATTTTCACTTTTCGATACGCGCAGAATTTTGCTGGTCGTGTCTGAACATTGGCCACGAACTTTTCGCGGGTGGAGCAAACCCTTGAAAAGCATAAAATTTACCTTCCCAAGATCCGACATATACCATTCCATCATCACTAATAATTGGTGAAGGGCTATACATCATTTCTTTACTATCTTCAGCGATCGTCCATTTGAATAATAATTTCCCATCGTTTTTTATACAATAGAGAAATCCATCATCTGAAACGAAATAAATATTACCCAGAGTATCAATTGCCGGTGTTGAAAAAATATAATCATCACTTTCGTATAACTGAGTCACTTCACCATACATTTCTTTTTTGTACAAAATGCCATTTTCTGCACCAAAATATATAATTCCACTTTTGTCGATGGCACCGCAAGCTCGAATTGCATCTTCGTCTGGATTTAATGCGCGCCATTTTAGACGACCATTATTAGTTATGGCATACAAAGCGCCATCAGTTCCTCCAATATAAATTGTACCATCCGATCCGATTGCGGGCGATGCAAAAAAGTAGACTTCGTCTTCTTCAGCGGGTCTGTATATCCACTTTTTTTTGCCATTTGGTGAAATTGCATATATTGAATCAGATCCGATATATATTGTGCCATCTTTACCAATCGATGGTGAGCCAGCAATTTCATCACCGGTTTTAAATTTCCACAACAGTTTTCCCGTGTTAGATACAGCATAGAGATTACCATCATCACAACCAAAATAAATATTTTCGCTTTTTCCCAATGCGGGTGTTGATGTTATAGACCGTTCGGCTTTAAAATTCCATATTTCATTACCTGAAAAATTTATTGCATGCAATTTACTATCATCCGAGGTGATATAGACAATTTTCTCACCCACGGTTGGGGCAGAATATATAGATTCATGCGGAGTAGTTGAAAATTTCCAGAGAGGAGTACCATCAGGATCTAAGCAATGTAATGTTCCGTCTTCACATGTAAAATAAATTTCTTTTGTTTTACCAACAGCGCATCCCGAAAAGATACCAGATTCTGATTCGTATACCCACTTCAACAATTGTGGTAAAATATTTAATGTGCATGGCTGTGACCAATCAGAGATACTGTCTTTTTCATCCTTTACGCGGACACTGCACAGGAAACTTCCGGTATTTTTATACAAGTGGTTTGATGTGAAGAGGTAACCTGATGGAGAGTATGCTGACCAATCAGCTATTATTCCATCACCCCAATCAAATTGATATGCAATTTTATCATTGTCGGGGTCAGTAGTTTGAACGTAAAAATCAATTGCTTTTGTTGTATCACCAAACAATTGCGTAATTATTGAATCGGGTGTAATTGGTGTCATGTTTGCTGCTAATGCCGTAGAAAATATTACTAAAACAATTAAAAAAAATTTCATTTTGGCCCTCCTGCTATTTGTTACGGTCTTAATATAATTTATAATTAACATTCAGATTATAACATAAGGAAAAAATATAAAAAGTCAATATAAAAAATGGACCCCTGGTTACTGTTCCCCAGGGGTCATTTAGTTAAATTTTTATTTAATATTACTTAGTAGCGTCAAATCGACCAGAATTTTTTATATCGTGACGGAATTTAGGCCAGGGAGTAGTTGCTAATGGATTATTGGTTGTACCGCTAATCGCATATACTCCACCGTTAACCGATGCCACATAAATTGTTCCGTTAGTACCGATAGTTGGTGAAGGATGGAAATACTCGAATCTTGATTTTTTTGATTCATGTTCAGATTTTCTTGCACTCCAGCCGGGAAGAGGAACTTGCCAAGAAATTGTTCCGGATGAACTAACACTATAGACCATATCCTCTGAGGTATATACGATAATACTTCCATTAGATGCAATCGCAGGTGTAGAAGTTATTTCATCGTCGCTTAGCTGAATCGGAAAATTTGGCTTAGGAGCACCGTTCGTAGGCTCTAATGCGTAAAGTTTTCCGTCAGCGCATCCAAAATAAATTGAACCGTCAATACCGATAACAGCGGAGGAGCGAATTCCATCGTCGGTAGTGTATCGCCATAAGCGAGTGCCGGTGTTAGGATTCAATGCATCAAGGTATCCATCCTCGCTACCAACATATATTGCGTTACTTCCAATAGTGGGGGAACTGTAAACACCAATACGTCCGTCACGTATACGCCAACGCACAGTTCGTGTCGATGTTAAGGATGTAACATAGCCAGAATCATCACCAAAGTATACGTTGCCGGAACCATCAATCGTTGGTGAAGACCAAATTTCACTGCCTGCATAGAATGTCCAAACCGTATCACAGCTTGAGCCGTTATCCTGTAAACAATATAACCTGTAATCATCACAACCAACATAGAGACGATTACTACTCGCGACAATCGCTGCGGATGAACCAATTTCATTGTAGGTCAGATTTTCGTAAGAACTATCTGGATAACGCCATTTCCATGCAGTTCCTGAAGAAGCTTCATAACAATATAGTTCCCCAGACTCGCCACCGCAATAGATATGCGCGGGAGTAAAATAGGTATTTACTGCAGGTGAAGCGTTTAAAAGATCTTCAGGTTCATAAGGAACCCATGACGGATCATAAATAGTTTTTTTACGCCATTTCAGAGTTCCATTGGTAGCGTCAATACCATAAAAGTATCCATCAACTCCACCAATGAATAATACCGTTGCGCCTTGATCATCTAAGCCGAGTGCTGGTGAACTATTAAACTCGTATTCATCTGGTGTATTATATGTCCATTTCGGTCCAGTAATGATTACTTCGTAAGGCGGTTGCGATGTATCAGATTCCGAACCCTTTGTGTCTTTCGCGATCGCTCGGACAATAAATGTATCAGTATAAGAATTCGATCCAAGAGTAAATTTTATTGAATCTCGAAACAGCGAACCGGAAGCTTTTTTAGCGCTCCATTGTAATGACATGTAATTTCCGCTACTTTTTTTCCTGTACATAAATTTTACGTATACACTATCGGTTGAATCACGTGCGGTAGTGGTAAAATATTTAATATATCGATCGGGTAAACTGTGATAAGGGCGTGTTCCAGGACCAATTATTGAATCAATCGTCGGAGGTGGATTATATACGACGGTTATTGATAGCGGAGTAGACCATTGAGATTCCAAAAGTTTAGTGCTGTTATCTTGGGCTTTTACTTTAAGAGAATAGCTTCCAGCATTTGCCCAGGCATGAAATATTGTTGCAGTGTCACCAGACAGAAAATAATCGGTAGTATCAGTCTTGCCGTCACCCCAATCCCAAAAATAGCGAATATCATTGTTATCCGCATCGGTTGTTGTTGTTCGGTATGCTTCTGGTCTACGATTGTAAGTAGAAGCAGCACCGGTGGGTGTAGTTGGAATACCTGGTACGCGGTTCTTTTTACATAATGACGATATTAGGGTTATTGAGAATACAATCATAAGAAGATACTTTATAATTTGCATAGAAGTCTTTTTCATGTAAATACCGCTCCTTCTATTTTACAACGACCGGTCCGTGAAAAGCGCCTTTCGGTGGCATTCGACAAGTTCCTCCACGACCATCTTCGCAGTAAAAATAATAATTATGTAAATTACCAAGAAAAAGTTTTGTCCGATAACTATAGATACCATCGTAACTTTTTCCTGCTTTCAATTTTAAAGGATATGATTCACCATTAATCACAACGTTGATGATCGATGGCGGATCAAAATCCGGATCGACATACTTAACAAGGTAGGTAAATGCGGTTGATTTGTAACCAATCGATGGATCTGTTTTTTCATCGGATAATTGTGGTGTCACATTATTCATCTCAGTTATCTCTGGTCCGCGGATATAACCGTCTTCAGGTAAGGTGATGCAATTACCGGCAGCATCGATTGCCGAGAAATAGTAACCGTGGTCACCGGGAGGGAGTGTAATTGAGGCAAGGTAGGTACCATTATAGGCAACGCCCTTATGCCGATGCATCGGGTATTTTATATCATCGATTACGACATATACTTTTTGCGGTATTTTACTTTGCGGATCATAATAGTGAGTTGTATATGTAAGTACTGTTTTATTAGTTCCTGATTCCTGTAAGGCACCACCATTACTCAGTTTTGCCGGTTCGGTTACTAAATTTATAACGCCAACCGTTGGTCCTTTTTTTACATTATATCTTGGCATGCGCACTGTTCTACCTTGGTCGTCTTCAGCATAGAAATAATACGAGTGTTCGCCCGGGGGCAAAGTTAATTTGCATTTATATATGCCGTTATTAGCAGTTCCGGAAAGACGTTTTAACGGATATCCGACATCATCGACAAATACTTGTATCGTTGCGGGGGCTTTGCCATTCTGGTCTTGATAGCGAACTGAAGCGATATATGTGGTGCGTGCGGAACCGGTTTGCGGTTCAATCATCGCATCACATAGGCAGGGTTTCATATTAATTAACGGTTCCTGCGCGGATAACTTTGGTAACGAGATAAATTGTAATAACACTAACGATAATACAAATTTTACTAAATTACCAATGTACATTGTTCCTCCTATATTTCATTTTCGTATTATAAACTATATCATTTATTTTTATTTATGTCAATATCTTTAAAGATAGTAACCAAAGCAAATAAAATCAAACTACTCGCTACACCAGGGATGAAACCATGAATTCCAAAAGGGTTGCGGAGAATAAGCCAAATTAGGGCAATAAGACTCCCACCAATCATGGAAACCAACGCAGCATTTTTCGGAGGGGTCTTCAGATAAAGTCCAAAAAAGAAGGGCCAAAGGTTAGCCGAAGCGATAACCGCCCAAGAAAGTGCGGTAAGCACTAAAATCATTGCGGGTGGCTTGACGGCGACAATTAAAGATAAAACACCGATGACTGCGCTGGTGATACGGGCATATTTTAGATGTGTTTTGGTATCGATTTTTCGTTTTAGCCCGTCTTCATATAAATCTTTAATTAGAGATGATACACAAATTATTAAGACTGCGGAAAAGGTTGACATTCCAGCAGCAATTACACCGGTTAAAAATATTGCCTGACCTATTGGTGAGAGAACGGTTTTAACCAATGTTGGCATTGCTAAATCAGCATTAGTTAAATTTGGGAAAAGTATTCTCGTCACCGCACCATTGAAATATGGCAGAAGCGCCATACTCGCACCGATTGTTGCTAGTATTGTACCGATTCTTAATACTCGAATATTCTTAATTGAATAAAATCTTGTAACTAATTGAGGCATTCCCCAGACCCCGAAACTCACGATTAAACAATACGAAATAAGTCCAGGCCAACCCCAGACACCAGGAGTGTGTATCAGGTTCTGATTTATCGCTGCGAGCTTAACAAATGCTTGAGAAAATCCGCCAACTTTTCCTAAAGTAACTACCGTTACAAGGATTAACGCAAAAAGCATCACCCATGCCTGGAAAAAGCCGGTCCATACGACTGCTAAATAACCACCCAATGTTACATAAACAATTATAATCACGCCGGAGATTAAAAGTCCTTGCAAGTATGAAATATTCATTAAAACCTGAAAGACATTTGACATTCCTTTTAAAATACTGACATTATAGACGACCATAAAAACTGTAATAATGATAGCGGAAATAATCTGAAGTTGGGGAGACTTATATCTTTTGGCTAAGTATTCAGGCATGGTTACTGCATTTAATTGCTGTGTTTGCTCACGAGTTCTCTTACCCAACAGTATCCATGCTAAGCTCGCACCGACTAAAACATTTATTGTGCCGATCCAGAGCGTTGCCATGCCATATTTATATCCGAATCCGCCGCCGCCAATTATCACAACAGAACTGAAATAAGCAGCGACAAATGATAAACTGCTCACCCAGGGTCCAACCGTGCGACCACCCAGATAAAAATCTTCAACCTGACCACCCATTGACCGTTTGCTGGCAAGACCAATTAGAAATAGAATTAAGATATATATAAATAAGACTATACTATAAACTACAATTGGTGACATTTTATTCTTTTGTTTTCGGGAAGAACCAGATTGCCCAGATTATTGACAATAGTAAACTGGCTAATGTAATAATAAGTGCCAGAAATGTCCCGAATGGACATTGAAAAATTGACATTCAATTCAATTTTAACAATAAAGGTAATATTGTCAATAAAAACTACAAGACTGCCACGACAGCACGAAAATTCTAAAAATATCATTGCGGAATTACTATTGTGCTATTGCGACCCGATTCGGGGAAGCAATCTTACCTATTTGATAATGACCAGTCTTTCAATAATTCTTTTCTCCTCAGTTTCTAACGACAGGAAATAAATACCAGCGGAAAGAGTATTGGTGTTGAGGGTTAACCTATAGGTACCCGGTTTCTTTTCTTCATTAATCAATGTTTTTACTAATCTTCCTGAAATGTCAAATAGTTGAATAGTTGCTTTAATTTCAGCGGGTAAAGAGTAGCGAATAGCGATTTGCGATTTCGCTGGATTCGGGTAGATATTAAGTAGTGAAGATGTAGAGGATAGCGGTTTATCTTCTTGTTCTATTACTCCACTACCAGTCGGATTTTGCTTATAATAAATTTCCCAGTTACCAGCACGATTGTCATACCAGATAAGATGTACTTTAGAGCCAGCTGCAGCGATTGAAGGTCCTTCCTGAGTGTAACTATTAAATGTAAGTATAGTGTCTGATTGCCAGGTCATGGCATTGTTAATTGAATAGCGATAGCCGATATGCCATGGAATAGTGCGAAAATCACGCCAGGCAACGTGAACATTATTCCCAATCGCACAAATCGTTTGATAATCAGCAGTATATGAAATTCCGGTAAGATAAGTTTCTTGTTGCCAGTTTGCACCATTATCAGATGACATCCGGTAATAAATTTGGATTTGGTTATTACGTTGGTCCATCCAAGTGACATGAACATTACTGCCGGCGACTGCAACTACAGGTTGTCTTTGATCGATTGTATCACTGGTAAGAAACCTCTCGGGTTCCCAGGTTATGCCATAATTGGTCGAGCGCAAATAGAGAATTCTTCGGTAGTAGTAGCCTGACGCACGTCCCCAAACCAGATGTAAAATATTACCATTGACCGCAATTGACGGAACACCGTCACCAATAGCGTTTCCAGTATTTGTTAATCGTTGTGGGGTACCCCAATTCAAACCAGCATCATTCGAACTTATAAAATATATTTCATTATTGTTTATCGGATGGCGATTATCACTCCAAACTAAATAGACATTATTACCATTTGCTGCAATACAGTGCATATCAAAATTTTGCGTAGTTGTTAGTATTGTGTCTTCCTGTGACCATATAGCACCAGCATTTGTGGAACGACGATATAAAAATCGGTTAGCCATATTATTTATCCAAACAACATGAACGGTCGAACCAGAAACTGTAATGGCATAATTCCAAATATTGCTAATATCCTGACTGAGTATAACCGGTGTATTCCAATTAATACCAGCATCATAAGAAGAAGTGTAATAAACCTGAAACGCGCCGTTTTGATCGTCAGCATAAATAACATGAACCGTATCACCCGACGCAGCAATATTCCAGGCATTATTATTATTTAAAAACGATGAACTGGACGTGTTAGTTAATCGCTGGTCTGGTCCCCATTGTGCAAAAACCGTTGTAGTCAATACAACACTAAAAGCAATAAACATAAATAATAACTTAAAATATTTCATATTTCTCCTTTCTAAAATATTTTTATCATTTAATCATAAATTAAGCATTTGTCAAGTGTTTATTTATTGTGATTACGCAGATTGTAGTGATAGAGCAAGTCCGCCTAAGGTGGATTAATCTTTCTTATCTGGTCTGGATAGGACTGAAACAAAACCTTACCGATTTGGCAGGTATTCTGTTTTCCAAAATCTACCCGCAGGTAGAAGAAAAATCGAGTAAATTTTTCCTATAACATTCTAAATTTCATATTCTAAAGTCAAAATTCTCTTAACATAAGGGAGGTATCCTCTCCATAGAGCAGGTTTAGAGGGATTTGAGGGTTGGGGAGTGGTGGTTAGTTGTGAGATTTGGTTCATAAACAGGTTTAAAATTAGGTCCATAATTATCTATTTAAACAATTATCTCATAGATTATGTGAGTGAAAATCTGATTGGAATTTTATCAGGAAGTGTAAGAAGAAGTGGAACGCGGGGTGCAACATAAGTTCGAAAAGGTATTTTTAGCAGGATTTAAAGTAGGAATTTTAGTAGTCAAAAAAATTTCTAAATCCTAGTAACTAAATCCTAAACAATATCTAATTCAAAATACCAAAATCCAAAATATAGTTTAAACGATTTGTCATTTGAATTTGTTTAGAGTTTTGAAATTAGTATTTAGGATTTATTAAGATAGTTGCACTCTTGCTTCAGTACTATTGATATTGTCTGGACTATAGATATTGTCTGGTTGCTGAATGATTTTAAATCAGTATGAGTAATATTGCAAGCAAGCCGATTGCCCAACAATAATAAGCAAAATAGTATAACTTTTTTCTAATAACTATCTTCTTTAATATTTCTAAAGCCAATATTCCAATAATAAACGGCACTGCAATTGATAAGATTAAATTTAATAAAGTCAAATGGGAAGAGATATTTTTTAAGAGTAAAATATTCGCACCGATTACTGCAGGAATTGATAAGAGAAACGAAAACTCAAAAGCGGATGCAGTTGTCAAACCGATTAATAGTGCAATTGAAATTGTTGCCCCAGAGCGAGAAATTCCTGGTAGTAATGCGATTGCTTGTGCGAAGCCAATTAATATCGCATCTTTATAACTTAAATTACTGTTCTTTTCTTGAGCGAACTTGGTTAAAAATAAGATGACACCGGTTATTAATAGAAACATTGCTGAATATATCGGAGTTTGAAAAACCAGGTCAATTTTATCTTTAGCAAGATAACCAATGATTCCGGCAGGTATTGTTCCAATAATGATAAATAAGATTAATTTTATGCTCTGTTTTTGCTCGTTCTGACCTGAATGATTAAACGAGTTGACTATTACATCATAAACCTTTTTGCGGAAGTAGAAAAGCAATGCTAAAGTTGTTCCCAGATGTAAAAATGCAGTATAGGATAATCTTTGTGATTCGGATAGGTGAAAGAGATTTTCTAAAAGCGCCAGATGACCGGAACTTGATACAGGTAGAAATTCCGCTAATCCCTGTACTATTCCTAAAACAATTAAGATTATAATTGCCATTTAAAACTTGTTGCTGAAATTCAGATGTATTTTACCTTGTAATAAATTATTATCGGTTGGAATTCCGTAATCAATTCCGATTGTTCCTATTTTAGCGATGGTCCGCATTCCGATTCCATAACCGGTTTTAATACTATATTTATTATTTTTGTGAAATAATGCGAGGTCATCAAATACGAATGTATTTAGATTTTGCGTTTGGAGAAAACTAAATTCATTGCGAGCTAAAATATAGCGATTGGTCGAGAATTCATTTTCTCGATAACCACGTAAAGTCTTAGTTCCACCAAGATACATTGAATCAGCAATAGTCAATTCGGAATTAGAATACATGTTTTTTAATCTACAGTCAAATGAAAAATTCGTATGATGGATAAAAGGTAATTTTAGTTGATTTTGTAAATCAGTTATAATAAGGTATTGATTATGTAATGTTCTTGTTCCGAGTTTTGTATTTAACGTCATCAAATAGCTTGGGTTGATATTATTACCAACGACGAGACTCAAACCTTGACCAAGCCAAAGAGTTCGATAGTTTGCTAAATTCGTGAAGGCGGAATTGATATATTCGTAGCCGGAGGAAAATCCAAGCGAGAGGTAATCAAGCACCGGGATTGATGCGCCAATATCAAAATTCATTTTGGCATAAAAAGTGTCATATACACTATAGAAAAAATTACCGTTTAAAATAAATCCAAATAAATAAGGGTCTTGATAGTTTAAGTCGAAATTAGTGAAACGGGCATATCGTTCCCAACCTAAGCGGACTTTTCTTAATGTATTGAAAAGGTTATTTAAATCCAAGTAAAAAAAACCGTTCAGTTCCTTGCTGTTTGGTAAATAGGATACCGCACCAGAAATCTCTTGATGCTTTTCTTCCGTGATATCAATGTTTAGCGTAAAAGTGGTATCATGGCTGATTAGCTTATAATCATTAATTTTGATGTCGTTGGCGCGGATTTTATCTAATCCTGATTTTATTTTTGATTTAGTATAAATACAAGGAATTTTCAATCCTAATATTTGTATAAGTTGAGGCTCGTCGGTTCGGTTGCTGGTAAATTTTATCTGATTAATTAAGACTTCCTTTCCTTCAGCAATGTTCAACTGATACGAAATCGTCTTATCGTCGATAGAAAAATTCTGCGGTTCAATCTTAGCAAAAGGATAACCATTGTCCGCATAAAAATCTAATATGTTATCGATTTGTGATTGAAGCGAAGGATTAGAAAAGTATACATTATAATCTAATAATGTAGAAAGTAGCGAAGCAGAAAAATTTATATTACCAATAAAATCTACGGTCCCAATTTTTGCTGGTTTCTTCTCATCAACAGAGAATCTTAAAATTGTCTGGTTCGGGTTTTTTACTGTATCAAATGTAATTGTGGTCCAGAAAAATCCATTAGCGGTATATACTGAGAACAGAGAGTCTAGCCAGGACTTGATTATCGATTCTGGAAAAACCGAATTAATTTTAATATTAAATAATTTATCAGGATGTTTTATAAAGCGGTTGCCAGTAAATTCGACCTTGTTAATTTTTATGCTGTATCCTTTTGCACTTAATGATAAAAAAATTATCAATAAAACGAGGAAATAATGCTGTTTTATATTTGTTGGTCTTGGAATTTTTTTGATTTATTATTTATGAGTCTAAGAATAAATAAGGGCGCCACTCAGTAGGAACTTTTTCTAAAGCGTTCACGACAAAAGTAAAATAAGAAGGCTTTTTTGGTCTTTTTAATAGTCTTAGACCGGCATGCGAATACAGATTGCTTCCTTTTTTAGAATTGCACTCCGCACACGCACAGACCAGATTTTCCCATGAATCAACTCCGCCTCTTCCTTTTGGCAGGACGTGGTCGGTTGTCATTGGTCCAGCGCTTTTACCGCAATACTGGCATTTGTAATTATCCCGCCGGAGGATATTTCTTTTACTTAAAGGTATTTCCCGACGCATAATTTTAATAAACTGATTTAGCCTTAAAACACTTGGCATCGGCAACCAATTGCGAATTGAACGAATAATCGCGCCATCGTAAGACTCCACTAATTCGGCTTTGCCCAAATACATCAAAACAATCGCACGACGCATCCGACAGAGCGTTAATGGTTCGTAATTTTGATTGAGGACTAAGACTTCTTTTCTTAACATTTCGAATTATTTATGTAGTAATATTAAATGGAGCTGACGGGATTCGAACCCGTGACCTTTTGACTGCCAGTCAAACGCGCTCCCAGCTGCGCCACAGCCCCATCTGAATTAATATTATTACTAAAATTATAGCTCTGTCAATACTTAGTATCCTTTTAATGGTAAAAGAACTTGGCTCAAAACCAAGAACAAATGTTTTCTAACCTCATATTAAAGGTACGGGTGATACTTGACTTATTATTGATTATGAGTTAGATTTTAAAGCTATGATAATGCTTAATACTCAATGCTCAACACATAGGCCCATTTACTTTTGTATTTTTGCCCTGATTCTAGGATTTACCTCTTTATCTGCTATATCCAATAAAATTAAACCAAAGGACATCAAAGTAGTAAAACCAATCGTAGGTAAGGAGGATTTATCTGGTGATGGGCAGGTTCAGGAAATTTTACAATTATTAAAAAAACCATTAGTTGTTCAAGCTCAAAATCAAAGAGGTATACCATTAGCAAATCAAGTTGTTAAATTTTCTATCTTATCAGAACCTAAAGAAAATATTTTTTCCCGAAGACAAGCAAAACTTTCAAGTCAATCAGTCAAAACTGATAACGCAGGTTATGCTAAAGTTAATCTGACCTTAGGCGGAACTCCTGGTGAATATCGCATTCGCGCTGAACTCGGAGATAGTGAATATGTCTTTTCAATCACCGCTTTACAACAAAGATGGTATTTGTTAGTTATCTTTGGTTTAGCGGGCGGGCTATGTTTCTTTTTATTCGGTTTGTATTATGGCAGTAAAGGGTTAAGACGTTTAGCCGGCGGTGGGTTAAGAGAAATTGTTTTCAATCTAACCAAACATCGTATCTTTGGTGTTTCAATCGGGATGTTAGTTACAATGATTTTCCAATCTTCTACCGCTACTTCGGTTCTCTTAATCAGTTTTGCCAGCACGGGTTTAATCGGTCTTTCTCAAGCCTTAGCAGTTATCCTTGGTTCGGATATCGGAACAACATTTACTGCGCAAATCTTAGCATTTAAATTATACGATTACGCCCTGTTTATTATTATTGCCGGGTTTGCTCTAATGAATACCTATAAAAAAGTGAAAGATGCCGGACAAGCAATATTCGGATTTGGTCTTGTTTTCTTTGCGATCAAAATGGTTTTTGAAGCATCCGCGCCATTAAAATATTTTCCGGGATTTACCGATACTATCGTATCATTCGGAAATTATCCAATCTTGGGTATTATCATTTCAATGATATTTACTTTTTTGGTCCATTCATCTGCAGCAACAATCGGTATCGCAGTCGGTTTAGCATTTTCTGGTCTTATTGGTCTTAAAGCAGCAATTCCGATTATCCTCGGTGCTAATTTGGGAACAAGCTTTTCACCTTTGCTTGCCAGTCTTAAAGCCGGTCTGGAAGCAAGGCGGGTTGCAATCGGACATACGATATTTAAATTGATAATCGTTTTAGCATTACTGCCATTTGTTAATCAACTAACCAGCTTAATTTCGCATACATCAGGTTTTTTACCACGGCAAATTGCTAATGCCCATACTTTTATTAATATTTTTGCCTGTATCATTTTCTTACCGTTTCTTAAGCCATATGAACGGTTCTTGCGCAAAATTATGCCTGACCGTTTGGCAGACAAATACAAAGTCGCTCCATTATATATTGACCAGACCGTTTTGGATACACCGGCAATGGCCTTAGCCCAGGCGCATCGAGAAGTTTTGCATATGGGCGATATTGTGCTTGATATGTATAATAAGAGTCTGCCGGTATTTTTAAATAATGATAAGGAAGGGAGAAAAGCAGTCGCTTTATTGGATGACCAGGTCGATAATTTAGAGAAAAACATAACTGTCTATCTCACGCAAGTATCATCTTCAGAATTACCGTCTGAATTATCAAAGCGTAACGTATCGTTACTATATATTACCGATGATTTAGAGCATATTGGCGATGTCATTTCAAAATCGCTAATGATTTATACTAAGAAAAAGATTGATAACGGTTTATTATTTTCTGAACAAGGGTTACAGGAGATTAGTGAATTCCATCAAGAAGTTTATGACTCTTTACGCAAAGCCCTTGCTGCGCTATCGTCGTGGGATGAAAGTTTAGCACAAGAAGTAGCCAATCGGCGTGAATTTGGAAATGTCCGATTGCAAGAACTGCATAATCTCCATTTAGAAAGATTAAAGGCAGGGTTCAAAGAAAGTATTGATACTAGCACAATTCATTTGGATTTTATCGCTGACTTAGAACGGATTAACTTTCATTGTGCCAAGATTGGTTTATCGATCTTACAAGCGTTAAGCGGAAAAAATATTGAATTTAAAGCATCAGCAGAAAAAGATGGATAATTACTTTCCCTATTTAAGTAATACATAATTATTTTACATGGCGATATTTGAAGCATATGGATTGGCTGAAAGAAGTTAAAAAATCTGCAGAAGTAGTTTTAGATGTATTAGGTGAAGGTTATTTAGAAGGTGTTTACGAAGAGGCATTAGCCCATGAATTAAGACTTAGAAAAATCCCATATGAACGCCAAAGAAACTTTGAAATTCTTTATAAAGGATATAAAGTAGGTGAGGGGAGAGCGGATTTAATTCTTAATCCTTTATGGTGTACTAAAGGTGGTAAGGAAATAGTTTTAGAACTTAAAGCAGTCAAGAAAATTGCCGATTCACACCGAAGGCAAGCACAAGTATATATGGTATCTTTAAACATTGACAAAGGTGCGGTTCTGAATTTTTATGACAAGGTTCTGTTAGAAGAGGTGGCAAAACCGAAAAAAGAACTTGATAGGTATCCAGCAAAACCAACAAAATCTAAAAAGGAATTATCGACAATTCTTAAAGAATCTGCTGAAAAGGTGTATGAATATTTTGGCGTGGAATTCATCTACCGAGAACGGGGATTAGAAATATTCCCGAATGCTATCGGAGTTGAACTAAGACTAAATAGTATCGATTTCTCATCAGGAACTTATGAAATTTTATACAAGCATCATCCGGTTTGCGACTGTGATTTTAATTTTGTTTTTACCGATAATTCAGTGGCGAATGTTTATTACTATAAAAAGGATGACGATGTACAGGAACAATTAGACGATTTGAAATTCTATAAGAAACATTTCAAGCTTAACAAAGCTTATCTACTCACTATTCCATCAAAGGAAGGAGATAAGGTTTTATTAAAAGAAGTATAATTAAATTGTTATTGAATCTTTAATCTCTGCGAACTTTCTCGGACACCAATCCCTTTAAATTCCATTATCTCTTCTTTTGTCTTAAAGGATCCGTTCTCACTATGATAATCGATAATTTTCTGCGCGGTCTTGTGACCGATACCAGGTAAAGATTCTAATTCTTCTTTTGTTGCAGAATTAATATTAATTTTGGATTTGATTTATGATTTTTCTTTTTCAACTGCAGTTGTTTTTGGTAGGTTGGATGTTGATGCACCGACAGTGAATAGATAACGATCTGCTTTAGGATAAGAGATATAATTTCTGTTTTGAATATAGGACGCCACAATTTCAGTAATTGTTTGATTCAATATAATGCTTTTATCGAAATCATATGGTATTACGGATTTTGTTGTTATTAGTAAATATTTTTCTTTCGTATTATTAGGAATTGCGTTCAAATTGCCTAAGGAATCAATAATAATAGTGAAACCTGAAATAGGAATAAGATTGGAGAGAGTGATATTTTTAGATATTAACTTATTTAGTTCTTTGTTGCTTAATGTGGTGAGAATTAGCGTATCGGTTCTATAAGATGTGTTTTCTGCGAAGATTGAATTAGGCAGGAGAACAAAATCAACATTCTTTACTTCTCTAATCGCATCGCATACCCAATAGCCAAATTCTGGTTCTGGATTATTGACTGTTGTAAATGTTATAATTAGTGAGAGTAATATGGTCATCTCAAAGAATATTAACTCAAATCATCTAAAAATCAAGTTTTTGTTATCAACATAATATCATTTTTGATATTGACACATGTTTAAAATCAGTTATAATTCTATTCTAAAATTTTATGGAGGCATAAATGAAGAAAAAAGAATTAGTTGTATTGTTATTAATAATTTTAGTTATACCCTTAGTTGCACAGCAAGTACCACTCGATGCGCGATTGCGTGGTGGAAGAATTCATTTTCAAGGTGGCCGATATGAAAAAGCTTTAGAACAATTTGATTTAGGGCTACGAGATTTTCCGACAAGTGCGGAGGCTCGTTTTTGGAAAGCGATTGTATTAGAAAAACTTGGTAGGTATGTGGACGCGGCCGCTAACTTCGATACAACATATAAAAATGCGCCTGAGTGGTTAGAAAAAACAGTTAAAGACCCGATCTTTCAATTTTCCGCTTGGAATGCTTTTTTAAAAGCCGGACAGGCTATGGAACAAAATGGTCAATATAGTGATGCGGTAATATTCTACCGTCGTACGACGGTGATTGATCCTAAAAATCCTCAAGGGTTTCTGCTTTTATCAAGTGTATATAGTGCATTAGATAGTTTTGTTGAAGTTAGGAAGATGGCGGATGCTTTAATCGCTCTTAACCCAAACAATCAACAGGCAAATATTCTATTAGGTATGTATTTTTTTAAACAAGCAGATTGGGATTCTTCACTAATATATTATGACAAAGCTATTGCTGCTTTTACCCAAGATTGGGACGCAGTAAAAAATCTCATTAGTAAAGAATTGAAACTCGATACCGTACAAGCTTCATTGGTAGCAGCAAAACTGATTAAATACCGTAATGAGCGTAAACTCGAAACCTATATTAGCGATTCATTAAAAGCAAATTCAAAGTATATGACCATTGCGAAGCTTACGGACTAGCTCAGTATTGACGAAGCAGAATTGAAT
>Ga0315291_10000162_pt1 | contig 80860 bp, 68 predicted proteins | sample YL17G12_20_MG_FD_203070 | JGI IMG/M metagenome (GOLD analysis project Ga0315291, IMG submission 203070) | Sediment microbial communities from Yellowstone Lake, YNP, Wyoming, USA - YL17G12_20 | ecosystem: Environmental > Aquatic > Freshwater > Lake > Sediment | place: USA: Wyoming | collected... | reverse complement strand
GCGGAAGTCCCCTGGCTTTCCGTGGCGGGAGTGGTGGTCATTGGAGGGTATTTAATCTATGTTTCTTTCCTTTCTTTCCGAGGAGATATTTATTTTAAGTCCGGTAAAACTTATCTTGAAACGAGAAATATTCCTCAGGCAATAGAGGGATTTCACAAATCACTTAAAGTATATCCGCTCGAAGGGACCGCCGTTTCACATCTTGCCATTGCCTATCTCAATCTCGGGAAAATGGATGAAGCCATCAACCTGTTGAAATACGGGACTTTAATCGATCCTTACAACGCAGATAATTATTTCATGCTGTCAAAAGTTTATCTGTCATTTTATGATCACGGGGCAAAAGAAGCCATTAAGGATTCGATTGCGAATGCTGAAATAGCTCTGAAAATAGATCCCTATTATGCCGAGGCCTATGAAATTAAGGGTCAAATATTCGAACGTCAGGGTAAAATAAACGAAGCGGCGCAAATGTATGAAAAGACTTTCTGGATAAATCCGACCTTGGCCACAGCCATCCAGGAAATCGAAGGAATTTACCGGAAGCTAGGGGAAATTGATCAGGCAAGAAAAATCTTTGAGAAGGCGGCAGATAAATATCCAGATAACATAGAAATCTTTAAGGCATTAGAACGATCAAAATGATAGCTAAAATACTGGCGGATGCCTTTTTGATTAATGTTTCTTTTGTTTTAGGCTACTATCTTAGATTTAAAGTTTTACTTTTTATCAACCCGACCGCTATTCCGATTTTTGAAAAATATCTCAGCGTCCTAATCTTTTTGACCTTGATCTGGCTGGCCGTTTTCAAACTAATTGGGCTTTACGAGGGAAAAAAATTTACCGCGCTGGTTGACGAACTTGCCATGCTTTTCGGAGGAATTACTCTATCGGCCTTGATTCTGCTTGGCTTACTGTTCTTATACCGTGAGTTCTGGTTTTCCCGCCTGGTAATTGTCAATGCCTGGTGGATTTCTTTTGTACTCCTGGCGGCGGTAAGAACGATTAGTTTTGCCGCAAACCGTTTTCTGCATTATCGAGGAATGGGAATCAGGAAGACTTTGATTTTGGGAGCGGGGGAAATGGGGCAGACCCTGGCCTCTAAAATGCTGCTGGATAAGGGTTTGGGTTATCAGGTGGTTGGCTTTTTGGACGATGACCCTGTCAAGATCGGTAAACATTACCATGGCATCCTGGTCAGGGGGGATCTTTTATCGGTAAAAGAGGTTATAAAAAAACAAAGAGTTGATGAAGTTATTATTGCCAGTTCTAAGATTCCGGCGGAAAAAGTTCTGGATATCATAACCGAGTGCGAAAGATTCGGCGTTGAGTTTAAGATTGTTCCGGGTATCCTCGAATTGATTGCCAGCCGCGTTGATGTTGACGAGCTGGCAGGGGTTCCGCTGCTGACGGTTTCAGAAATTCGCCTGAAGGGGTTGAATGCCGCAGTTAAAAGAACCTCCGATATCTTTTTATCCGCGGTTGGCCTAATGGTTTTATCTCCGATTCTTTTATTATCTGCGGTTTTGGTGAAGGCAACTTCGCCAGGGCCGATCTTATTTACTCAGGAAAGGATCGGTCTGGACGGAAAATCTTTTCCGATGTTCAAGTTCCGTTCCATGATAAAAGACGCGGATAATCTTTTCCCGCAGCTGGAACCGCTTTCTGAGGTTGACGGCTATCTTTTTAAAATGAAAGATGATCCGCGCGTCACCGCGCTGGGAAAGTTTATGCGGCGCTTCAGCATTGATGAGCTGCCGCAGCTTTTAGACGTTTTCTTGGGGCATATGAGCCTGGTGGGACCGCGCCCGCCCTTGCCGCGGGAAGTGGTAAAATACAACGCCTGGCATAAGAAAAGATTGAGGGTGCGGCCAGGCATAACCGGGCCCTGGCAGGTTTCGGGCCGATCTCTTCTTCCATTCGAGGACATGGTGCGGCTGGATATATACTACATTGAGAACTGGTCGCTATGGCTGGACTTTAAAATTCTTCTAAGGACGATCCCGGTGGTTTTGCTGGGCAGCGGCGCCTACTGAAGAACAATAATTTTGCCTCTTTTAATTTCAATGGTCCCGCCGGATGAAGCTTGCAGGATGTAGGGATAGATTCCATTCCCGACTGCTGTTCCAAACTGGTTAACTCCGTTCCACGGAGTATTCCCCGCGGCAATATTATTAAACTCTTTTTTCCAGATAAGGGTCCCAATCAGATCAAAAATGTATATTTTAATATCGGCTGCCGATGAGAAATTAAAAGTGAAATACATCTGTCCGTCGTTTTTAGGAGAAAAGGGATTGGGGTAATTTTTGCAGTCAGTTATAAGAGTTGCAAAACTATGGATATTTGCAAAAGTTCTTAAAATATGACTGGATTTATTCCCGGCCTGGTCAATAGCTTCGACCAAGATTTCATTATTTCCCGGAAAGAGTTGGATTTCTTTAGCAAAAATATTTTCCTGCGGGATAAAGCTTTCTATTAGTTTTTGATTATTATAGATTTTTATTACAGAAGAGTGATTGTCATTTACCGATCCGTTGATCAGTAAACTGGATTGGTCGGTTGCACCTTCAGCGGATGAGCCGATAAAAAGATTTGGAGGAATTGTATCCACAATTAAGCTGAAAGTGGAGATCTTTCCGGTGTTCCCGATCAGATCGCGGGGAATGGCTTCTACTTCATAGCTGCCATCCGGAAGCGGGAATTTAGTTCTTACGATCAATTTTTCAGCTTCCAGCGAAGCGAAGCCTTCGGTTGAAACGCCAGCGATCATTATGATGGTTCCCGCCGGGTCAACCCCGGCACCTGCATCGGTGATGGGGATTCCGACAGAAGAAGAGGAATTGGAAAATACGGTGTTCAGGGCAAGCGCCGGAGCGGATCGATCGATATTAATTTTAAACGTAGCTTCCCCAACATTTCCGGCGGCGTCGTTTAATTTGATTCCTGCTGAAAGTTTTCCATCCGGCATATTCTGGGGGAGGTGAATAAAACCGGACAGTTTAGCTTCATTTTTGTCATAAATTAATTTATCTTCTAAAACCGCTCCGGAAATAACTATTTCCCCCTCTGATTCATCCGTTATATCATTTTGTGTATCATGGGCCTCCGCTTCGATATAAATGGTGGAATCGGGCTTAAACCAATCAGTTTCTTTTGGTTTCAGCAGACTGATTTCAGGCCGGATCGCGCTGTAGAAAATGGTCTTTGAAAGATGGGCAGTATTTCCGGCTTCATCGGTTGCCGTGATCTCAATCAAGTTTTTCCCCGGCTGCAGGGAGAATTTAACTTTAAATATTCCATCCGCCTCCGAGGTGACCTTAGAATTATTTATATAAAGATTGGCAGGTTCGCTGACTTTTCCTGTCAGAAGAAGGTCTCTCTGGTCAACTGCTTCTTCTGTTTGGGAAATTAAAGAAAGCGCCGGTGCGGATCGATCGATTTTGAATTCAACCGGGACAGTGGGGAAGCTGGCAGCTAATCCATCGAAAACAGAAAGACGCATGAAATAGGTTCCTTCCGGAAGTTCTATCGGCAGAGGATAAACTGCTTCGGGTGAGCCGGATAAATTCAGATGTTCGAAGCTCCAGCTTTTGTCTGGCGGAAAGTATTTATCCCAAGAAATGTCGATTCTGCAAATTAACGGATCAGAGGTGTGCAGGCGGTAATTAACCTCGAGAGAAGAAAGATTGGTAATAAATTTGTCTTTTGGCAGAATTAGTTCAGGTGGAAGAGGCGGCGGGAAATCAATATTTTTTAAAGTCAGATAGGGGGCAGCTTCTGAACTGGATTTATTGGTGAAGTAAATCCAATTATTTCCATAGAAGCCCAGCCAAAGCGGATTGGTTTCAAAGGGGACAACCCTGGGTTCTCCAAAATGCTTTCCCTGATCCAATGAATTTGTGAGGTAAAAGTCACTCCGATCCAGGTATTTTTTTTGCCAGGTTATCAGCATTCCCCAGGGAGATGGAATAAGTTTGGGATGGACAAGATCGTCATGACTTTCAAAGATGACTTTTGGTTCAAGCGAGCTGAGGGAAGTGTAATAAAGGCGCATTAAATTCAAATTTTGATTCTCAGACAAAAAAACCAGATGAAGATGGTTAAGATCGTCGATGGCCACGGCAGGTGAAGTCAGAACTTCTCCGGTTACTTGAATGGTAATGGGGTCGTTCCAATTTATGCCTTCGTCTTCTGACCGGGAATAGCATATTGATCCGTCCTTTTCCCACGCGGCAGCAAGCAGTTTGTCCGAAACACCGAAAACTAAATCGCAGGCATTGACTTCAAAAGTAAAGGAATAAAGTTCCCGGGTTTGGCCAAAAGTATTGCCCTGATCAATTGATTTTGAATATTTTAAAATAATATTTGCTTCATCAGATACTGCGGGAGCGATCCAAAATTGATAAAGATTTCCCGCCGGGTCCGAGGTGATTCCCAGCGCCCAAACCGTTCTGGTTAGGAGAAGAGCAAGAAATATGGCAATCTTCCAGCGCACGCCAGCATTCTACCATCCTTTACTTGCGGGTGCAAATACGCTATAATTGCGGCTTTAAAGATGAAAAAAGCTTCAAAAATTGTAATTGTGGGGGCGGGGCCGGTCGGCTGCTATTTGGGTCAGCTTTTGAAGAATTATGGTTTTGATCCTCTCTTGCTGGAAGAGCATCCTGAAGTAGGGAAACCGGTTCAATGCGCGGGGATTGTGGGAAGGGGGATATTTGAGGAACTTCGTCTCCCGCTTACAACCAAAGCTATAATTAACACCATTGATGGCGCAATTATTTCTTTTAATGGAGCCTCCTTTAGTCTTAATCGCTCACGGGTGGCTTATATCATTGACCGCGAGATCTTTGATAAAGAGCTCAGCCAGAAACTGAATATCGAATTCAATACCGAAATGCATGAGATCCATCCCATTAAAGACGGCTATATTTTGAAGACCAGCAACGGGGAGTATTTTGCTGATCTGGTGGTGGGAGCTGACGGTCCGAATTCAAGAGTCAGGAAAGCTTTAGGCTTTGCTTCAGATATGAAACTTTACCGCGGTTATCAGTATCGCGTGAAAATGCCTCCGGAAAAGCAGAATCTGGTAAAGGTGAGCTATATTAAACCCTTTTCCCTTTTCAACTGGATGATCCCGGAGGGGAACGGGGTGGTCAGGATCGGGACCATCTCTAATAACCCTTATCAGGAACTAAATAATTTCATGGAGAAAAACGGGCTGCAGGGCGAGATCGTTGAGAAAAATGCCGGCGCCATCCCGATCGGAACCTGTGAATTGGTTAGGGAGAGCGCGGCCCTGGTTGGAGACGCGGCCTGCCAGGTAAAACCCATTACTTCGGGCGGTATCTATTACGGAATGAAATCCGCTGAGATGCTGTCGGACGCCGTTAAAGAAGGAAATCTTTCTAAATATTCGGTAAGATGGGGAGAGGAGTTCGAGCAAGAAATCAAAATTTGCCTGCTGCTTCGGTATGTTATGGAAAATATGGAAGATGCAGCTTTGGAAAAAATATTTGATTATGTGAAGGATAACGCCCATCTCATTGAAAAAATCGGCGATTTTGAAAATCATTCTTCGGTCATGTGGAGTTTACTTTCGAATCCGCGGACCTATCCGACCATTGGAACCTTCCTGATGGGGATGCTAAAAAATCCCAGATTTCTTTTCCGCTCCCTCCTGCGCTCGCCTTATTAAAAATGAAGCGAAAAATATTATTTATTCTTGGCGTTCTGTTGCTGATAGCGTTCGTCACTTATCTTGCATATCCGCTGGTTCTGGAAGGAATGGCAAATTACCTGGTGGTGCAAGATAAGCTTGAAAAGGCGGATGTCATTATTGTTCTGGGGGGAGATAATAACGGGGAAAGGGTCAGCCAGGGGATCAGACTTTATAAAGAAGGGTTTGCCAAGCATCTTTTAATGTCGGGCGGATCCCTGGCCTGGAAGTTAACCTGTGCGCAGTGGATGAAGAGGCAGGCAGTTGAGAGCGGCGTTCCGGCCGCGGTGATCCTTTTGCAGGATAGATCAAGATCAACTATTGAAGACGCAAAATTTTCGCTTCCCATCATTAAAAATTATGGCTTTAAATCAGCTATTTTGGTGACGTCTCCCACCCATTCCCGCCGCGCCGCTAAGGTCTTTCGCAGGGTTTTTCCCCGTGAGGGCATCAAGGTTATAATCTATCCGGCCCAGAAAAGCGAATTTAATCCTCACCTTTGGTGGACTCGGCATGAAGACACTGCTTATGTGGTATGGGAATATGTCTCGCTGGTGTTGTATTTTTTTAAGGGGTATAATTAATTAAATGCGTATCGGGATCGGTTACGATGTTCACAGATTGGTTAAAAAGGGCAAGTTAATTGTCGGCGGGGTGGAAATACCTTACGAAAAGGGTTTATTGGGCTGGTCGGACGGCGACGTCTTGGTTCATGCCATCATTGATGCGATTTTGGGGGCGCTGGGCGAAGGCGACATTGGCAGGCATTTTCCTCCGGGAGATCCAAACTATAAGGGTATTTCCAGTTTGAAACTCCTGGAATTTATCAAAGAATTGTTGCGTAAGCGCGGATACGCCATCGGGAATCTGGATTCAACTATTGTTGCCGAAGAACCGCAATTTGCTCCTTACATTGAAAAAATGAAGAAAACCCTTGCCGCAGCGCTGGATATCTCAGAAGACCTTGTAAATGTAAAGGCAAAAACCGAAGAAAAGCTGGGTTTTACCGGCGCCAAGAAAGGAATCAAGGCCTACGCGGTTTGTCTGGCGCATAAGGAAGTATGAAGCTCGGGGTAAATATTGATCACATAGCTACTTTAAGGGAAGCTCGGAAAGAGAACTTTCCCGATCCGGTAGAGGCCGCCCGAGAAGCGATTGCCGGTGGAGCCGATGGCATTGTTTGCCACCTGCGCGAAGATCGCCGCCATATTCAGGATGAAGATGTAAAAAGGCTGCGCAAATTGAATTCACGCCTCGACCTCGAAATGGCTGCGACTCCCGAAATGTTGCGATTCGCCTTGAAAATTAAACCGGATATGGTAACGGTTGTGCCGGAGAAGAGGCAGGAGATTACCACTGAAGGCGGGCTGGATGTCGCGGCGCATTCTCGCAAACTCAAGCCGATCATAAAAGCGCTTCAGAAGGGCGGAATTATTGTCAGTTTATTTATTGATCCGGATCGAGAGCAGGTGGAGGAAGCGGCGGTTTTGATGACCGATTTTATCGAACTGCATACCGGCAAGTATGCTCGCGCTTCTTACATTAAAGGCAGGACGCTGACCGTTAAAAGAGAATTGGAAAAAGTAGGGATCGCGACCCAGCAGGCGAGATTGATCGGCCTGCGCATCAATGCCGGTCACGGGCTGGATTATAATAATGTAAGGGAAATTGCTAATATCCCGGGGATCGAAGAACTTAATATTGGCTATTCAATTGTCGCCCGGTCGGTCTTGGTGGGGATGAAAAAAGCGGTGGCGGAAATGAAAGGGTTGCTGAAATGAAAATTGCGATTGGCTCGGATCACGCCGGATTTAAATTAAAAAATCAAATTACAGGATATTTGAAGAAAACCCATATCGCTTTTAAAGATTTTGGCACTTATTCAGAAATAGCCTGCGATTATCCTGACATCGCCTTTCCAGTTGCCAGAGCGGTGGCTGCCGGCAAATTCGACCGCGGGATTTTAATCTGCGGTTCGGGAGTGGGAATGACCATCACCGCCAATCGGGTTAAAGGAGTGAGAGCGGTAAATGTTAAGGATCTTTATACCGCCAGGCAAAGCCGGGAACATGGGGACGCAAATGTCTTATGCCTGGCTGGTCGAAGACTAAAAACAAAAAAGGCCATAAAAATCCTTGAGGTCTGGCTAAAGACCCCATTTTCCGGTGAAGGACGCCATTTGCGAAGGATCCGGAAGATCGATCAGTAATGAAAGCCTTTATTTTGGCAGCCGGATACGGGACGCGACTTGAGCCGCTGACGCTGGCGGTTCCCAAGCCCATGGTCCCGATCGTTAACCTCCCCACCATGCAGCACAATCTCGAGCTCCTGAAGCGGTATTCCATTGCCGATGTAACCGTCAATATTCACTACCACCCGGAGCAGATCGAAAACTATTTTGGCGATGGCAGCGCTTTCGGATTGAATCTTTCTTACTCTTACGAAGAGCAGCTGCTGGGGACCGCCGGCGGAGTCAGGAGGATGGCGCGGGAAATAAATCCGGCGGATGAAACTTTTTTAGTTTTGTCTTCGGATGCTTTGACCGACATCAATCTTGATAAGCTCTTGGCTTTTCACAAAGAAAAGAAAGCGCTGGCGACCATTGCCCTTTCTCCCATGGGGGATGTTTCTCATTTTGGGGTGGTTGATCTGGATAAAAATAACCGGATTATTGGATTCCAGGAAAAGCCCCGGCCGGAAGAAGCCAGAAGCAACCTGGTTAACAGCGGTATTTATATCTTTGAGCCGGAAATTCTGCAGATGATCCCATCCGGATTTCATGATTTTGGCAGGGAGCTTTTCCCAAAATTGGTAGATGAAAAAGCTCCCATTTTCGGTTATCGCATGGTTGAATACTGGAACGATGTCGGCGGTCTTGAAAAATACATCCAATCCAATTATGACGCCATGAAAGGGCTGGTAAGGATCTGCATACCGGGGAAAAAAATTTCGGGCTCCACCTGGCTCGGCGAACGCGAACGGATCGATCCCTCGGCGCGTTTCGAGGGGTCGGTCATTATTGGCGATCGCTGCACTATCGGGAAAGATGTTTACATCAAAGATTCCGTCATCGGGGATAAGTGCCGGATCGACAACGGCGCGGTGATTACCGGTTCGGTTATCTGGTCGGACACGGTGGTTGGGATGGAAGCGTCGGTTGAGCAGTCGGTGATCGGCAACTGGTGCCATATCGGGGAAAAGGCGAAGATCCTGGATAGTTCGATTATTTCTAACCGTTCCCTGGTTCGCAAAAATTCAGAGATCCCCCCACACACCAGACTTAAGCCGAATTCCGTTGCTTAAATGTCCATAATATTTTGGTTTAATTTCGTTTTCTCGGTCGCATTTTTGGCTCTGCTGCTGCCGGTTTTATCCTTTTTTTTGGGAAAACGAAACCGGCTTCATTATTATGCAACGGCATCGGTTTCAAGGCTGCTGCTTTTGCTTCCCCGGGTGATGGTTGAAATAGCCGGAAAAGAAAATCTCTCCGGGATAGATAAAGAGAAAGGCTTGATCATTGCCGCCAATCATGCCAGTTTCCTGGATTATTTTATTTTACAAAAGGTATTCGATTTCCCCATTAAGTTCGCGGTCTGGTCAGCCGGATTCAAGATCCCGCTTCTAAAAAGGGTTTATGATGAATTGGGATATGTTGGAGTAGGGGTAAAAGGCGATAACCTTATCTCATCTTATCAGTTTTACCAGATCTTAAAAGAAAAGGGGAGCCTGGTGATCTTGAGCCGTCCTTCTTTTACCGGAGAAGATCAGATCGAATTCGGAGAAGCCATAATTAAGCTTTCTTTGTCCACGCAGTCTCCCATCCTTCCGGTCGCGATCAAGAATGCTTCTAAAGTCCTTCCTCTGGGAAAGTATTTGTTCGATCGAGGCAAAGTTAAAGTTGTGATCGGCAGGCCCGCTTTTTTTGATTCCACTCAAAGCCTTCAGAACGAAATCTTGCGGCTCTACCAGATCTAATCCCCCCAACCCGGGTGAGGGCTGTTTGAACCATGCAAGTTTTCCCCTTGTAACTACGAATAGATAGATGAAATGAACGACTTTTCTATAACTTCTAGAATTCCAAGTTTATCTTCGTTTAGCAGCGATTCAAAAGTTGAATCCAATAGCGGCGCAGGTTTTCTGCAGGTGGCGGCGGAAAGCTTTAAAAATCTTAAAACCGCTCAAACGGTTTTGGTTTCCGAAAATGTGAATGGAGAATCGGTAAACCTTTGGAAAAATAAAGTTGAAGTGGAAAATAAAACTCACACTTTTGAAGATTCAGTGAAAGATAAGATCGATGAATTGCTGTCGCGCATCACATCGCTTTTAGAAGAGCAGAAAGAGAAGTGATGCAAGTTTTTGGCGTTTGAATACGATTATAAAGTAGAGCTTGACCCTATTTTAATGTTTTAAAAAAGGAGGTGAATTGAAATGAGTATTGGTGAAGTCGCAATGGATATCGTAGGTGATGCGCAGACTGCTATAGAAACTGAATTGACAACCTTGCCCAAAGACGCTGGCGCGAAGGACGTTCTTGATGCAACGATCAATATTAACCAGTCCACGAACACCTCTAGTTTGGGTACCAGTGCAGTTAGTAAAGACCAAGAAATTACAGGCAAGGCTCTCCAGTTAGCAGCGCGTTAAGGTTGAAAGGGGGGAAGAAAAGATCTTCCCTCCTAAATTACTTCCTGAGCTTCAGGAAGTAATTTAGGAAAGATTAGCAAGGAGGAATTAATATAATGTACGTCGATCAAGGAATTAATAGGGCGGGAGTTGCCAGCGAAATCAGCGCTGTCAGCGGCTCGGGAATGGGCAGAACCGTTTCGGGAGAGTTTCTCAGGGTCCTTTCGAAGCAGATGGAAGGATGGGTTAAAACTATGAGCGACAACAAAATAACTCAGAAAGAAATCTCGGCTATCAGCGGCATGCTTTCGGGAGCTTCGGTTTCCAGTGAGGGAGCGGAGGAAGATCAGAGCGCTACAGTTTACGATGGGACGGCCGCCACCCTTTATGCCACCTTGAAAGTGAATGAGGTCTCGAATCTGATGCAATGGCTTATTAGTTTTGCCGGTCAGCAAAGAGATCTTGATAATAAGATGGCCAACATATTAGGAGCCTAAAGGAGAAAAAATGTTTGGAAGCGGTTATTTTATTCCGCAACCGCCGATTTATGTTTCGAGCCCGATCCCGGACCCCAAGTTCGGTTCTTCGTTTTATAATCCGGGCCAGGCCAGGAATGGAGCGGAAGAATTAAAAACTTTTACCGGTTCGCTGGCGGAAGTATTTAAATTTATGTCGAACAGCGAAGGTTCTGAGATTGTCACTAAAGTTGAAGAAGAGGTTCGAGGATTTAATTTCCGCGATTATGTTGGGGATATTGACATGAGCGCAGATTATTCTGATACGCTGGAGAATGGCTCTACTCCGGGAGATGATCTGATAGATATTTTGATGCGGGCAGATTCAACTAAAAAGACGTTGGAAGAGAAAATTTTCAACGGGATGGGAGGCGAGCGCTTGGGCAAGGCTAAGGAGATGTTTCGTGACTGGGGGGTCTACGATTCCCTGGTCTTGTTTCCGCTCTTTGACAGTTATAGCGGTATTTTTAGCAAAATTGGGAGCAATAAAGATAGCGTGAAAAGCAGAACGGAAAGTTATATCGACGGGCTGGATAGCGCGGGGCTTAAAGATTTGTGTGAGGAGCTTGGGGTTGCGAGTGGAAATGATGACGATAAGAATAAGAAAGCCTTGAAGGATTTTGTGAATGGGGTGATTAGTGATCTTACATCTTTCCGGGGATTTGATCCGGAAGCCCTTAAGGATGTAAATAGGTCGCAGAAGGTGAATGCGGTAGCGCCGGCCATCGGCATGATAGGAGCAAACATTACCGGAGGAAGCATGGCTCGAGCCCAACAGGACAATTATAAGCTTATGAAAGAAAGAGCGGAAGAAGTCGAAATTGATGAAAAGAGATCGGAAGCCCAACACGCGGCCAGGGTAAGATCCGAGGCAAAACAAGCCATGATGCAATCGAGCCAAAATATGTTGCAACAAATGAAAAACCAAAGGAGGGAAAGAAAATGAGTACATCACCGGTAAATAACAATGCCCCAGCGCCAGTTACCTGGAAAGATGTAAATGATAAGATGAGCATGAACCAGGCGGCCAGCACGGGGATGAAAATAGTGCAGAAAGCTCTCCAAAATGCCACTCAAGCCAGTCAGGAGAAAAAGGATTAATCGATGTTAACGGGCGGATTTCAAAATACGGCAACAGCCGAACAGCTGTTTTATCCTTTAAAGACGCCGCAGAAAGCGGCTGCCGCTGCGGTTGAGAATAAGAAGCAACCGGCAAAAACTGAGGAGCTTCCCCAGATTCAGATGGTGGATGTGACCACTGTTTCCATCCGTCCGGAAGAAGTGGAAGCGCCTAAGCTTTTGAACTTTTTTGGCTATAAGATCGATCTTACTTCCAAAATCGCCGATCTGAAAGATAGTTACGTAAAAAATTATGGCCAGACCAAATCTCACAATTTGATGGTAGCGCGGTTTGCCGAATTCAAGACGGCAGCCCTGGGAGCTTTACTAACAGTGCTGGGAGTGCCCAGTGATGAGATCGAAAACATGCAGAAAAAAGCGGTGAGAGACGCAGTTAAACAGAATAAATTGCTTTTTGAAGAGAATGAGTACAACGCCGAGCTTCTGAGCCTTATCGGCGGGGGGAAAAAGAGGATGCGCGCCCAAAATCGCGTGATCTCCGACATCCGCAACCAGCTGGCGATCCAGGCGGTGAATCTGAGAATGGAGCAGTACTCCAAGGAAAAGATCCTGGAGATCAAGCTGGCGCAGTGCCGCAAGATTTTGGAGAAGTTTTTGGAAGAGAAAAATTCGCTGGATTATCAGTATCAGCTGGTGGCTTTTGGGGTGAACTAAAGTGGGCAAGAAAAAAGTTTTATTAGAAGAAAAACAGGCGCTGACCAGGGAAGAGATCCTGGCCAAGATCAAGCGCCTGCAGGGTTATATTACAAAAACTGAGAGACAGATCGTGATGCACGAAAAGGCCTTGGCCAAACTGCGGGAGAAAATGAGGAAAGAAATGCAAAAGACCGTGGGCGGCATTATCAAAGGGAAGCTTTATGGTTAATAATCTAAACAATGCGAATCAGGCGCAGGCGATGATCGCCGCCGAGGGGACCATGTCGGTTTCCACTCTGGCGCACGATCTCGATCGAGTGGACGAGCAAAAAGAAGTCAAAAAAACTGACTTAATGGAAAAGCTTTTGGAGGTTGGAGGCAGCAAGGATCTAAGCGCACAACTTTTAAAAGATCTGATGACGAAAGTGGCGCAGGCCGGGATCACCTTTGGGAAAACGGCTCCCCAGTCAGAAATTGAAGAGAAAAGAGACCAGACGAAAGAAGGGGAGTTTGCTGATAAGGTTCAGGTCTCTTCCAAGGAAGATAAAGAAGCGAACCTCCCGATACAGGGAATTGGCCGGAGCCGGGCTAGATTTGAAGGATCAAAAGAGCAGATTGCCTCCGAATGGGAAGAGATCAAGGGAAAGCTGGCAGGAGAAGGCAAATCTACCGAAGAGATTTCACGACTGGAACAACAGTTTAAAACCAGTGAGATGAGAAAATACATGTTTAACCTGCTGAAGGACAGCGCAATTCTTTATTATCTTGATTCGGACAACAAACTGCGCGAGCTGATTCGCCAGAGGGGATTCTCGGACCTGATCGAGAAATCAAGCAAGGAGCTGGCAAAAGAGGCGGCAGTCGAGGCGCAAGCAGAGGTAAAAAGCTTCACGCTGCATGAACTTGAAAATCAACTGATCACCCGCACTTTTCTGCAGGATGGGGATTTTAAAGAAGCTTATAGGCTGGTAGATATTGGAAAGAAGGTCGGGTTAGATACCGTCGCCTGGATGGATAAGGTATGGCCGGACAAAAAAGCGGATCATGGATTGAATCTTTTAGATGTCCCGCATGAGGTCACCTGCTTTGTAAACTTAAGAGATGACAATCCCGATGCAAGAAAAGAGAGGGCTAAATACGATTATAAAGATGAAGACGAAAAGGATGTCTTGCTGAACCGTCTGCGGGCCTGTTATCTGCAGATGGCTCTGCGGCCGGGAGCGGTTGAATCAATTAGAACCTGGTTTAAAATGAGGTCGCTTAAAAATGGTCTGATCCGTTTGGGAGTTTATACTCAGGATCTTGACGAGAGGACGCAGGAGGAAGCGAAAATTTTGGCTAAAGTTAAAACGATGGAAGTGCTGGATGAAGCTCTGCATGAGCGCGCCAGCCTGTTTGATCCGTCTAAAGATTCTTTGGTGGAAAACAAGATAAAGAACTGTATGAAGAACCTGGAGCGGCTGGGCTTCAATCTGGATGAAAAGGATTTCATAGCTATGCGAGATAAAGCCAATCGTCATGTGTATGAGTTAATTCAGAATGAAATGGAAAGCGTGAAAAGCAAAAGCGATCCATCTGCGGAAAAGAAAGGACAGCAGTTGCAGAAATTGCTGTACCGCCTGCAGAAGGAATCGAACCTGAGCCATAAGGAGGAAGCATAAAATGACACCCCCCGTAGCAGCCCCCTCAAGTCAACCAGCAACTCAAACGCCTGGAGTAGGGACACCCGGAACACCTGGCAACTGGGCAAGGCGAGTCTTTGGCGGTCCTGTAATAAATCAAGACGTGCAGATTGAACAGAAGTTAAGCGCCAAAGGGTACTTGAGCTTGGACGATATCTATACCATTTGGGGACTTACCAAGGAACATTTGAAAGATTTAAACATTTTTAATGTAACGTGGGAAGACGGGATTAACGCGGCTGAATTAGAAGAGCTGGTTAAACATCAAGATCAATTTTTTGACGAGAAATTTATGCCTCTTTTAAGAGGATCGGGGTTAGGGAGGGAGAAGATCAGGGAGCTTTTTGATAGATTGTGGCATTTGGCGGCCACAGGCAAATTGGATAGGTCGGCCTGGAATGAGCTCATGGAGCAATACGGGCTTAAAGGCCTGGAGATGAACTCTGCTTCTTTTTCCGCGCTCCTGGGCGGCGAAAGGGGTTTTTCTGACGATCAGAGAGTGGAAAGTATCATTGAATTTGCACAGGCGATTTCTAACCTGCACTTGAACATGCTGAACCGGCATCCGCGCACGGGGGACCCCAAAAAAGATCTTGCACAGGAGAAAGAATATTATAAGACCCTGTCCGAACTGTGCAAAGAGAAACATTTTAACATCATTTATCTGGATAAATGGGATAAGGCGGTGATGCAGATACTGCAGCCGCTGGGCAAGATGAGTATTGATCCTTCGATCGACCGCGAAGAGCTATTAAGAATGATTAAGGACGGAAATTTTGGCGACACCTTAAAAGAGCTGGCCGATAAAACTAAAAGCTGGAGAGAATTCCTGGTTAAAATGCTGAGATATCTTGAGAAAGCGGTGAGCGAAGGGATGCACACCAAGGGGATGGATTCGGGCCAGTATTATTTGTCGCTGTCACAGAGGATGGGGTTTGTAAAGACGATCTTGGATGAAGGGGAAGGCAGCGGCAAGTGGAATGCTTTCATAGAACAATTGTCAAGGATTTTCAAAGGCAAGGATAATCAGGTGCATTTTGATTATAAAAAAGTTAAAGATGGGGGTGTTTAAGTTATGAGTATCCCGGATTTTGGAAACGAAAAAACGCATGTGAATAAAACAAATGTCAGAGCAAATGCTAATGCGCGATACGCGAACCTTGCTCTGAATGCATTGGAAGAAGTTGATAAAAATAAAGATCGGGCGGCTATTTTTGGAGGTGGTGGTTCTGAAACCTTGGCTAGAGCTGATCTGAAAAAAAGAGAGGGAGAAAATCGATCCGGAAGGGTGGCTGTGCCGGCTGAGTTAGCTAAGCCTGAGGCTGATGAGACACCTGGACCTCTGTCGCAGCGAGACCTAGGCAGTCAAGTTTACGTGGAGGCATAAATATGAGTGTAGGTAGTATTGGAAAAGCATTAATTTTTACAGATGTGACCGTTATTTCCGACAAGGGAGGAATTGGGCAAGCCATGGAAGCGGCCGCAAAGGCAGGCATGGCCCTTTACAGCCGGAAAGCCGCCGAAACTCCGAATGTGGTCAAAGATAAACTAAAACCCCCGGATAAGAATCCCAATGACGTCTACGTGCCGGCGGAATTAAAGCCGTAACCACGCAAGTTTTTCCCCATTTATTACGATATATTAATAGAGGAAAACCGGTATAAAAATGACACCCGTTAATGCCATAAATCCTAATTTGTCCGTAGAAAAAGAGCGTCTTGACGTTAATGCCAACGTGGCCCCGTCTTATTTAATTAATCAGGACCGCTTTATTCCACCGTCGGAGCTTTCAAATACCGGCTCGGATTTTTCCGCCGCCGGCCAGCGCGCTATCGCTTTTCTTAGAGGCCGGGAAACCACCGGCTTGAACTGGATCCCTAATCTGGGTGAGCCTTCGCCTCCGCCTCCGCCTCCACCTTCGCCTACGCCTGCGCCTACGCCTGCAGGTTCTCATGGACCCAATTCCGGAGAGGATGTGGAAGGGAAGGCGGTGGACGCCGCGGATGATTTGATGGCAGAAGCGGATCAACTGGCGGAAGAGCTGAAGGAAGGAGATTGGGTGGTTGGTGAAGACGGTGAGTTTCAATATGTCGATCCCCAATTTTATGTTAATTACGCCCGGCTTATTTCTATCCTGAACGCCCTGCAGATTATCGGAGCCATTATCGACGGCGTGCGGGCGATAAAGGAAAATATCCTTGAACTCGTAGCCGGATCGAGAAAAGTGAACACCGGGCTGAGTGAAAATTCTGCCGCCGAGGTTTTGGGAGTTGCGCGCGAAGTCGGTATGCTTACCGCTCAGGGGCAGCTCCTCCAGATGACCGAAGAAGTCTCAACTAACAATCAGGCGCTGCTCCAACGGCGAATGGAAGACGCAAAACGGAACGCTTCGGCCTCCTGGTATGACTGGGTTTCAGAAGTGGTTACCAGCGGCGGCTCCGATGCCACTTCCCGGCACGAGGATGCCCGCTATGCCGATGCCGTTTACGCCGAGATGCAAAAATACGAGGCTTTCCAGCAAGAGGTTCAGCAGAAATACGAGGCGGTGCTTGGGAACAGTTCTTATATTGACGGACTGACCGGAAACGGCGATATCTTCAATGCTTTGAGCAGGACCAAGATGACGGTAGATATCGGCGGCGGCAAAGTCGATATTGACCGCAATCAGCTTCTGGCCCAGCAGATGAAGCTTACCAGCCTTGAAAATTACCGGCGCCTCTATGCCATGGTAAAGAGATCTATCCAGGCATTGAAGGATTTGATTATCGAAGGGACCATGGGGGTAAAAATTTCTTCCAGCACCAAGCGGATTATTGAAGGCGTTCTGGAAGGTCTGGACAAATTTGAGAGCATGGTTTTTTCCGCCATGACTTATCAGCTTCAGAGCTCAATTGCCGGCCAAAACAAGCGGGTGGACGCCTATAATCAGAAAACGCTGGCGCAGGATTTGTATGATTCATCTATAGGTGGGTTGCCGGGGGTTATGACCTTTCTTGCTATGTGTAAGGGAGACTCTGACGCCCATACTCTTCTTGCCAGTTTGAATCCTCTGGGCGGATCGAGCCCTTTGATTGGCGGTTTAACCAAAAACATCAGCGACTATTTTGCCCTGGCTATCTGGAACGCCAAGACCGACGATGCCACCAATCCCACCCAGCTGGACATGAACCAGGTTTATCAGATTTTGGCGAATATAACCGGCGCCAGTTTGGATCAAGTTCGCGAAGATATAAATTCTGTTAACGAGTATGTTTTGGAATTGGACAGTCTTGAAAAGCGGGAATGGCAGATCATTGGGAAATTAAGCGCCGAAAATATTGTGGCAACCCACGGAGATAACACCCAGGAGATCCTCGAATCTCAGGTCAACCCTCTGCACGAAGAGCTGAACAGCATTCAGAATAGAGAGCGCATACTGGTAATGGGAGTAGAAGCCATTGCCCGTCTGGCCAAAATAGTCATAAAGATCTCAACCCAACAGGGTGATATCAGGGTGGGAGAGGGAGCCGATGCCGCGATCAAAGCCGGCATGGAGAATCGAGCGACCGCCTTTGATCTGAAATTTGCCGGCATTAAAAACAAGGTTGATGCTCATAATAAAGAGGTAAAGGAGAAGAAACAGCTGGAAAAAGCAAAGTGGGTGGCGGCGGGAAGCATTGTAGGGGTAGGGGTGGCGGTGGTGCTTTTGGCTGCTGGCGTTATTTCATCTCCTTTTACTGGAGGGTTGGGGCTAATTGCAGCCATCGGTTTCGTCGCGGCGGTCGGTCAGCTGGGCGCGGCGATTTCCACCATCGCGTTTAACGTGGCCAACCCGGTTGACTCCAAGATTTACGATCAAACCCAGTTTTATCTTGATAGAGCGAAGGATTCAATTGAGCAGGACTATGATAGGGAAATCGATCGCATTTCTGAAAACGCGCATATCGACGCGGAAAACAGCAAAGATCCCATGAAAGCCGGCAATCAATGGGCGACCGACACCCGGCTTTTCATGGATGTGAGGAACCGGCTCACCCGGATTTATTTTTATGAACAGATCCTGCTGATGTATACAAAAGCTATTGCGGATATTGACAGCACGGCAACCATGACGGGAATGGGAGGGGAAGACTTTGAGTGGGCAAGGGGCGCTTCCTCGGCCCGCTATGCTACGAAAGTCAAGGCCTATCAGCTGAAGGAAGATATGGTAGATGATATTATCAGCCGGCGCAACCTGGCGGTATCGCAGGAAACCGAGATGAACTGGGCGATCCTGAACGCGGCCATCAGCGTGGCTCAGATCGTAACTTTTGGCATCGCTTCCGAAGCCACCGGAGAAGCGGCCACCGCCTGGGGCCGGGTAAACTTTGCGGTTGACCTGGTCGGCATGTCGGCTCAAGCCACCAAGCATTATTTCGACGCCACTTCCGGCCACGATGACCTGGGGAATTACCTTGACATTAAGGAAGCGATTGAAGCTTTTCTCAAGACCTATTATGGCGACGATAAGTGTGTTGCTACCATCCGCTCCGCTCTGGAAGGGGTTAACGAGGGGGAGATGGTGGAGAGCATCGGGAGCGGCAAGGTTATTGCCAATTCTTCCCGTTATTACCAAGGGATCCGCCAGATCCAGCGTATGTTCAATCGCATTATTATTATGCTGAGGGTGGCGGAAGGAATTGCCAGGTTAAGAGCTCGTATCAGTGGATCTTCCACCGCGATTGGCGCCAGCGAGGCTTTTGATGCGGAAAAAGCCAACCAGCTGAAGCAGCTGGATCTTTTGTACAAACGGGTCCAGACCTATGTTGAGCGCAGCAACGCCATGGCGGAGGCCTGGCGTCAGTTTACCGTCACGGTCTGTTTAATTGCCTTTAAAATTCTGATGAAAGCCCTCCAGGAAGGCAAATTGATAAAAAAGCTGAAAGAGTCGGTCGAATTTGGAAGGGTGGAGTTTTCAGATAACCCGGGGAAATGGGCAAAGTTTATCAAGTTCTTGATCGGAGACAAGGCTGCAGTTACCAATGGCAGTATGAGCATCAGCAGCATGTTGATCGATATGGTTCTAAGCCAGCAGGTGATAGCTTTGATCGCCCGCGAGGTTTATGACGCGGTAAGGTCAAGGGAGCATCATGCGCAGAGCGTTTCAAAAATTCAGCGGGCTTCTACAGACCCGGCCGAAGACGCCTCCTATTCACGTATTGAACAGATGGAGGACCAGGCCTATAACAATGAATTAGATCTGGCGAAAATCGGAGTTAATCTGGCGGAGCTGGAAATCGACGACAAGCGCTTACAGGAACTGGTCAAGTTTGCATCGCAGGAAGCCAACTCCGCCATCCACGGCCTGCTCGATGAGAGCTGGCGGATGAACACCGTCATAGCAAAGGGTGATCTGGCGCTCCAAAAAATCAATCCCAACGGCGTGGTTGTGCCGCAGCACCTGCTGGTAGATTTTTCGAAAAAGGTAAAGCTGGACCGCGCCGATTGGAGCACTCCGGACGCGATCAAAAAGAATTTTGAACAGGTTAAAAAGTACGTGGACGGCTATAAACAAGCCGATGGCAAACCGATGCCCGAAGAGTATAAACAGAGATTGGTTGCCGCTTCGGCTTTCAACGCCGCGGAGTTCATTGTAAAACAGCAAAATCCTCAAGCCGCTGTCCAGGCCCTCAGAGAAGTTGTCTCCCAGCAATTGTCCAATAATTCCCGTGACATAGCTTTGCTGGCTTACGCCACGGCAATTATGGGTAGTCTTACTCAAACGAAAGCGGAAGGAAAGGATGAACCCCTCTTAGCCGAGAAAGAGCTTGACAGTTTGATCTCTCAAGTCTGGAACAAGGTAGCTTCGAAGCAGATCTCGGAGGCAGACGCCGATAAGATCTGCGAATACGTGAAGGAGTTCAGGCCGGCCACGGTCGAGGTCTGCCGGCTGTTAGCCAAATATATAGCCGAAGTTAAAAGTACCGGGCCGACCAAAACGGACGCCCCCGGAAAGGATCCTTCTCCCCGGCTCAATTTGACCAGCAGTATCTACACCAAGGCAGGGATAATGGCTTTTATTGCCGGGGTGCCAAGACAATGGTTGCCAGAATTGTTACAAAAGGTATTTGATAATCTTCCCGGATTAAATGATGCCAAAAACATCCCCGAACTGGTATCCCAGCAATTTACCAAGATCAAGGGAGAATTGCAGAAACTGGTCCAGCGGGACGCGAATGCGGTGGGGATCGATCCCAAACAGCTTCCTGAAGTGGTGAAACAAATACGAGATTGCGGCTCCATCGCCTCTCTGGCTGATATAATTCAGACTCATTTATTGAATGACAATAAAAAACTGCCTGAATCAGCCAGAAAAGATCTAACGCAGGCAAAGGATATTTTGGGGCTGGTGGCTCAAAAATTGGTTAAAAACAAAGAAGAAAATCAAGCGGCTCAGGCGGCTAAGGCGGCTGCCCATCGGGTCGCCCAGACGGCGGCGCAGGGCAGCATGCCCGCGGTAATGAAGCTGCCTGGACTTACTAAGGGTAAGGGTGTTGAACAGGTTGAGAAAGCACTTAAGGAAATGGGTGAAGAAAGACCCGGAATCGGCGACACGGTCCGGACTCACGATAGTGGTTCTGTCCCCGTAACGCCTGGTGCTGGCGCCGGAGGCCAAGGCTCTTCAGGCGGCCAGAGTTCTTCAGGCGGTCAGGGAAATAACGGCCGGCAAAAGCAGGCGGCTTATAACGGTTTAGACAATTACAATAGAATAATTCAAGAACATAATAATAAGAAAAAGAAGCAGGGCGTTTCCGCGTAAACCTTTGTCGCCTTCTTTGCCTTAAGCCTTCTTAGCCTTCACGGGCCTTCAAGGGCCCTAATAGCCTTCTAGTTTGTAGTGCAAGTTTACTTTTCCTTGCTACGATAGTATAATAGTGAAGTAAGCCTGTTAAAGGGGTAGGAGAGAGTGGGAAAGATCGCTAAATATATTAACATAAGATTGCTGCTTCTATTGATCCTTCTTTCGAGCGCGATGGCGCTTCCGGTATGGGCATCATGGGGTATATATATACAACTATTTTCTACTGATTTTACTCATTCTGCTCCGTCAATAGGTGAATATTATTATGCAAACAAACTGGTATTGACCGGGGAAGCCTTCTCAGTGACGATGAATGGATATCTTTATCCGCGCGGCTATGATGATGCTACGGATTACGTCTGGATGGCGATCATAAAGCCAAAAGATAATATGACTGAGGTAGTGCCGGGATCGTATCTTTATTGGATTAGGCCGGAGGATCCACCTGGAGAGCTATGGACTCATTACATCTCGATGGTGCGAGATAACAATCCTCCTGCTGATTATTATCATCCGACGGCTGTAATAGACCCCAACTCTGAAGTGGTGTATTACAGGACTGCTACTAAAGTCAAAGCTAACATGTTGACTTCCGGCTCTGCGAACTATACTTATACAACCATCGTACTTAATTATAAGGCAAAATCCGTAGACGGATATTATGATATTTCTCATGTTGTTGGAGGTCCAGTTTCGGGTGGTTTCGGTAGTTTTTGGTATGCGGTTCAACCGGTCATAATTTCTCCTGCACCGCCAACTTCAGATGTTTCATATTATATTGGTTATCTTAGCCCCAACACATGGCCGGATCAAATTTGGGGATCTTTTTCTGGAGAAGCTATGTCGGGTACGGCTTTTGCGGGTGTAGATTTATTCATATTAGATACGACTGCAGATGAATATTTTACCCAGGACGGGTATTGGGATCATCAGGAACAATCTGTGCATGCGACATTACAAATTGTGATTACGACATCAGAAGGAACTCCTACAGTACATAAAAGATGGTTTTTTGATATGGACCATTCCAAATTTGCGGGAAGATCAGGTCATTCTATTTCTCTGCTGAGCAGGGCTAGAAATAAATATGGGGTGTATGAGCAAAACAAGGATCTCTCATGGAGAACATTTGTTTGGGATGAGGTACCCCCGACCGGCGAAGCTTCGCTTCAAGTCTACAGTGGTCATGGCACGGATTATATAACCGCTGAGGGGGGAAGCACGAAATATACTTGGGTTAGGTTATTGAGCAACATAACCGATGATGTGGTAGATACGAGCCAATTGCTGATGAGAATAAATGGAGATACTACCTATGAGAATAAAGGTAAATGGATCTCTTATTCACCGATAATAGACTTCCTTGGCCTGACAAGTGCAGACGGGAAGAAGATGATTAGTGCGGATTATAGGGATCAGGCGGGTAACATAAGGACAATTGGACATATCGTTAGGTTGGATAGGACCCCGCCCACCGGAAGCGTTATGATCAATGAAGATATGCCATATACCGGTACGGCGGAGGTCACCCTGAGTCTATATGCAATCGATTATGGTGGATCAACTAACGAAGTGCTGGGATTAACTAACGAAGTGCTGGTAAGCAGAATGGCCAGTTACGAGACCATGCGGGTAACAGACTGGACCTGGCTCGGTGGAATAAATAAATATAAGGGGACAATTGCAAATTATTGGTTCGATTACCCCACTATGAACGGAAATAGGACAGTTTATGTCATTTTTAAAGACAATGCCGGGAATACATCAACGGCAACGCAGGACAGCATAGTCTTGAATACCACGCTCCCCGGCACGCCAACCATTACCAATCCATTGAGAAGTGGAAGTGTCCAGAACATTACAGCGATCGAAGGGACGGCTCCGCAGGATGCCAGTCTTAATATTGCTTATGTACAAGTTAAGATCCAGAGAGATGATAAAATTTGGAATGAGTACTCTGGTTGGACAACGTCTGAAATATGGAAGACTGCTAACTCTACCGATAACTATCGCCACTGGAACATCCCCCCGACTTATTATAATTTTAATATGGGAGCGTATAAAAACAATTACCCGCCCTGGGAAGAATGGCAGACTTATACCATTGAAGCCCGATCCGTTGGCAAGACGGCGAACGTGTCTGCTTCTGATCCGGCTAAAAATATTCGCACAATGACCATAGATAAATCCGGCGCGGTGATCAGCAGCAATAATATAACTGCTGCTCCTGATCCGACGAAAAGTGGAGTAACCATTACCATCACTATCACAAGTGACGCCCTATCGGTGGATCCGTACCCGCCAAATGTTACGGTGGGGGGCTGGAATGCCTCATATAATTATGATTATGATCCCACAAAACACAAATTAACTTATAATTATGAAGTGTCACAATATATGTGGACTGAAGCTGGAGGAGGGAGTTGGGAAGAAAAAGACAAAGAGAGGGTTAATATAATTTCAGTCGTCGGACAGGACGCTGCCGGCAACACCGTTACCGGAGAAGGGACGGTGACTTTTGACTTTACCTCGCCGGAGGGTTCGGTCACGATCGAGGGTGGAGCATTAAATGTGCCTTCCGGGACAAAGAATATAAATCTTAATTTATCCGTATCAGACGATCTGTCTCCGGCTAATGAGATACATATGATCGTCTGGGGTAATGTAACGACGGACGAAAGTTGGAATGAGGTTTTTGATCCGAATCAACCGACTCTTTCGCGAGCCCTGGTACCTGACTCTAACGGTCTAAAGAGGGTTTATGTCCAATACAGGGACAGAGTCGGGAACACGTCAGAAGTATATTCCGATACTATTTATGTGGGAACAATTGTCGGTAGCCGGGTTAATCCATTTGACCCGCCGTACACAACGATAGAAAGTTTTACGGTTACTTGGGGAACCGGTGCAGATAAATATACTATCAGATATAAATATAATAATGGAAGCTGGGCACCCTGGCTGACAGGTACGACCGAAACTTCGGCTGTTTTTACCGCGACCCAGGGTGAAGGGACATATTATTTCCAATCGACTTCGGAGACAAGCGGGGTGGTCGAGATCAAAGATCCTGCCACTTTTGACGCCTACATGATCCTGGATCGAACGCCGCCAACGGGTGCGGTTGCGATCGGCGGGCCTCATGTACAGGTGGTTTGGGGGAAAAAATACACGCAGGATACGTTGGTTGATCTGGTCCTTTCCGGCAGTGATGGCGCCGCGGGTTCAGGATTGTTTAACCAGGTTTTTGTAAAAAACTATGCTGCTCCCTGGCTCGGTGCGCCCAATAGGAATGTTACCTGGGTGGATGGGGCGGCAACGGTGTCGAATTGGAGCATCCCTTCCGGCGATGGGACCAAGACGGTTGAAGTTAAATCTTTAGATAACGCAGGCAATATTACGGCAACCGCGACCTGGGATAGCGTCTATTATGATAGCAAAGAACCAGAGATATTATCTATCGACACTCCTTCTTCGACTGTTACTGTTCCCACCATTTCGCCGATCAGCGGGACGGCGCGTGACATTATCCATAATTATGATAGCGGATTAGATGAGAAAGGCGGATCCGGGGTTAATAGCGTTGAAGTTCGTGTAAGAAGGGGAACGGGATCCCCATATCTATACTGGGATGGGTCAAGCTCAAGCTGGGAGGCAGGCGGTGAAGCACCAACGGGATTCTGGCTGCCGACCCCACCAATTCCGGTTAGCGGGAGCGCCCCGGACAACTGGATCATTTCTTCTAATCTTCCGGTCTCATGGCCGACTGGGACAACTGAAGTTAAGATCTATGCTCGAGCGATCGATAAGTCCGGGCGTATCTCTGATATGTTCGGCCCGAAAACCGTGAAGGTTAATCCTGCTTTACCTTACAATATTAGTCTCACAGAGGGGATCAACTGGATCTCGCTTCCATATACAAACAATTATACCAATGCTCGCAGTATTGAGGCTAGTATAAATGGCGCCAAGACTCCGGGGACAAGCGGTACCTGCACAGAGGTTGGAAAATGGCTTACCAGTTCGGGTAATTATGAGAAATTAACCTATGCTTTTGGGAGTTGGACGGGCAACAATTTCACAGTGCAAAAAGGCGAAGCTTATTATGTTTCAATAAAGGGAGCGCCCACCTGGTCAGTAAGTGGAACCCATGATCCAAGTTTTGCCTTTGACCTATCATATCCTAATGGTTCCAATATTTACTGGATATCTTTACCTTATAGTTCTACTTATACACATGCCCAAGTTATTGTGAACGATATAAACGACTTCAATCCCGGGACGGTGGTTGAGATTGGGAGGCAGCCGCCAGGCGGAGCCACCGAGAGATTAACCTATGCTTTTGGGATCTGGACGGGCGACGATTTTGCCTTCAGGCCCGGTGAAGGATATTATATCAGCATAAGAAAACAGCTTCCTAACTGGATACCTAAGTAATAACTGGCGAAATTTCGACATCTTCCAAGCTTTCCCAACCCTAAGCCTTCAGCGCCTTCTTTTCCCTAAGCCCTCACAGCCCTCATGGGCCTTCTTTGGCCTTGATAGCCTTCAAGGTTTGTGACGCAAGTTTTTCTTCAGTTATTTCGATGATATAAGTGGTGGCAGACAGCGGACGATTGTAAGAAGAAAATAAGTATTAAAGCCTGTTCGAAAGACAGGTTTTTTTATGAGGAAAATGAGAGTGGGGAAAATAATAAGCCGACTGAATAAAAAAATAATTTTTGTAATACCACTGCTTGTTGCTTTATTAGCAATATCCGGTTGTTTTACAGATGATAACCCGGGTGTGACACAAGAAGTAAAGGCAAACCAAAGTTTTACAGCAATTGTTACGGGTAAAGTAAGGCCCCCTACTAATTTAACCCCTGCAGAAGCGGCTACAATTTGGATCGCAGTTCAAGTCCCTGATAGCTATGACATTGTAAGAACTTATGGTGATACCAAATTAACATTTAACGGAGTAACTTCGAAAATGTTATTTGGGACACCTCCTGCCAATTCATTTGATTACCTGGGAAGTGCTCCTGCTGGTTATAGCTGGAAATACCTTTATAGTGAGTTAAAATACAATATAGTTCTAACGAAAAATGTCGACTACCCAGCGACTTTACAAATTAAGTATTATTCAAAAGCAGATCAGACTGAAAAACAAAAAACTTATACGTTTCGATATGCTGCAAAAGCTGTGGCTCCTACATATCAGGCTCCAATATATTTGTCTACGGGTGAGTATTCATTTCCGAAAATAGTTAGAAGCACACTTTTTGTATCCAAAGTGAATATGAGCCAAGATTTTAATGATCCAACTTATAAGGGACCTTCATATAACTTAACTATATTCGGAACAGTTACCGGTATGAATGTAAATCATATTGAATTAAGGGTTGAAGCTGCGACCACGGGTGTCACAGATAAATATTTAAAACGCACTTTTATCAACAAAGCTGCAGGATATAGCTGGAGTTGGACTAATAATTCGGCAGTTTATTTTTCAATTTCCCCAAGTATTCCCAGCGGGCAAATAGATGGTAACTGGACGCTTTCTCCTCCTATTCCCATAAGTGTATTTACGGGTAAATCTGGACATATTTTCCGAGTAAAAAGTAAAGCTGTGGCAACTGACGGTTCTACGGAACGCGATCAAGATATAGAACTTCATTGGTTTATTTGGGATAATATTCCGCCGCGCGGAGATTTTTCCGTTTCTGTAGATGATGATGGTTCTGGTAATTATGTACCGGGCAGCGCAACGAGATTCCAAAATATAAAGATTGATGTAAGCGGTATCGTTGATGATACGTTTGTCTTCGATCATTGGGAATCTGGAGGTGCTGTTACAAGAACCGAAACTATTGCAGCTAGTAGTTACAAATATGCAATAAATGCCTCTGGTTATACTGATTTACCAGCGGATGGAATAGTAGCTCTGCCGGTAACAAATGGCGCACATAATGTTTATGTTAGAGCAATTGATAAAGCAAGTAATAAATACGAATCCTCAAAAATCATTTTTTACGATACGGTTGCTCCTTCCGATGGAAGCATTGATATTGTCCGCAGTATTACAAGGAACCGGCTAGGTGAACCGATGCTTTGGAGTTCGGTTGATCCGGGCGGCACGGCGGCTTCCGGCGTAAAGTGGATATCGTACTCGGAAAATCAAGCCAATGTTGGCAGTAACTGGCAGGAAATAGTTGATGCTGCCGGTCACCCGACCAATCCCATACCAGTTGATTTAAGTTCCTCTGACGGTATAAAAACGATTTATGCCAAATTTAAGGACGCAGCCGGCAATATTTCTGCGAACATCGTTTCGGACCAGATCTGGTTTGATGAAACGGCTCCCGGGACATGTTTCATATCAACGCCGCCTTACGGCACGAAGCCGGCAGGCCTTGCTTTAATCACCGGAGAAGCGAAGGACAATAAGACTGGAGATTCCGGAATAAAATATGTCAGGGTTTATTTGCAGAGGCCTGATGGATGGTACTGGGATTCTCTTCATTCAAGATGGGATGTGAGATCGAATTATCTTCCCGCGATATTGGAGTCAACTGGATCAACCACCCCGCCGGGCGGATATACAAGTGTTAAATGGAAGGTTACATCTGGCTTCCCTACCGTTTGGACAGATGGAGCGACTTACAAAATTCGTGCGGAAGCTGCCGATTGTGCAGGAAACACAACCCTATCCTCTGAACGAACATTTAAGATTGACAAAACCGGCGGGATTATTACAGGTATTACAGCATCTCCTGATCCTGCGAAGGATGGGGATACTGTATCGATTTCCTTCACAAATGACGATATTTCTGGCACCCCGGTCGTCAGTGTAGAGGGAAAAGCTACAACGCCTGTGGATACAACCAATCCGACCTACACTTACACTTATGCTGTATCAAGGTCAAATGATAGTGAAGGGCTAAAAACGATTTCGGTCAGCGCGCAAGATGCCGCTGGGAATTCAATTACCGGCGAAGGAACGGTAACTTTTGACTTTACCCCGCCCACCGGAGCCATCACGATCGAGGGCGGCGCGGAATACACGAGTAAAACTGGTACCTGGGAATTGAGCTTGAGCGCTTCGGATAATCTGTCTAGCACTGGTGAAATAAAAATGATTATCTGGGGTGATGTAACGCCGGACTTAAGTTGGAATCAGTTTTTTCAATCGACCCTTTCGAGAGGAGTGGTAAATACCTCACCAGACGGACCAAAGACGGTTTCTGTTGAATATAGAGATAAAGCGGGAAATACTTCAGAAGTTTATTCTGATACTATTTTCTTGGATACAAATGCACCGAATGTGTTAACGATCGAAACCCCGGTCGCCAGTACCATTGGAAAGGTTTCGACCATTATCCCGGTCAGCGGAACGGTTGCCGATAGGCAGCCTGGCTCTGGCATCTCTAAAGTAGAGATATGGATAAGAAAAGGATTGTCAGGTAATTATACCTACTGGAATGGAACAGGATGGGACAGTCAAATAGTCTGGCTACAAGCCGATAATATAACTCCCGGAACAGGCGGATCTCCGGATACCTGGTATAAGTCGACGGGGCTCCCGACCAGCTGGCAGAGCGGAGATACTGATATTGCCATCATGCCCCGGGCAACTGATAATGTTGGCAAAACGCTTCAGCCTCTTTTACCGAAATATATTACGGTGAATCTTGCTTCACTCAACAATATTAGTCTCACAGAAGGGATCAACTGGATTTCGCTTCCATACACAAACAGCTATACCAATGCTCGCGGCATTGCCGACAGCATTAATGGCGCCAAGACTCCGGGGACAAGCGGTACCTGCACAGAGGTTGGAAAATGGCTTACCAGTTCGGGTAATTATGAGAAATTAACCTATGCTTTTGGGAGCTGGACGGGCAACAATTTCACAGTGCAAAAAGGCGAAGCTTATTATGTTTCAATAAAGGGAACGCCCACCTGGTCAGTAAATGGAACGCATGATCCAAGTTTTGCCTTTAACTTATCATATCCTAATGGTTCCAATATTTACTGGATATCTTTACCTTATAGTTCTATTTATGCAAAAGCTCAAGATATTGTGAACGATATGAACAACAGCAATCCCGGGACGGTGGTTGAGATCGGGAGGCAGCCGCCAGGCGGAACAACCGAGAAATTAACCTATGCTTTTGGAATCTGGACGGGCGACGATTTTGCCTTCAGGCCCGGTGAAGGATATTACATCAGCTTAAGAAAACCGCTTACTAACTGGATACCCTAAGTAATAACTGGCGAAATTTCGTCGTTTTTCTCCATCTTGAGCGTGGCAATAGAATTGCTGTTTCTATTTCAAGGCTATAAAAGGCCCGGGAAGGCCTTGGAAGGCGATAAAGGGCTTAAGGCTATTAAGGCAAGGAGGGCTAGGGGCTATGAAGGCTGATGAAAGAGTTTATGGACACAGGAAGATGAGAGTTTGGCAAAATTTGGATAAGGTTGAAGCTTTGGTTAGAGGTGATATTCTAAGAAGTATACCCAGAAGCAATTTCCAACTGCGTGACCAGATCGATCGCTCGTGCAGTTCAGCGGTCGCAAATTTTATAGAAGGATACTACAGCGGTTCGATAAAAGAATATCTGAGATTTCTACATTATTCCAAAAGATCGCTGGCAGAACTGCAAGATTGGGTTAGAAGAAGTTATTATAATTGTTTTACTAAAGAAGAAGTATATCTACTGTTTGATGATCTGGCAATTAAAACTCTCTACTTAATCAATCGTCTAATCTTCTCTCTCCAAACCAAATGCCTCAATCCCTCAAAGCCCTCCAAGCCTTAAGCCCTCATAAGCCTTCTCTGTCCTAAGCCCTATTAGCCTTCACGGGCCTTCAAGGGCCCTAATAGCCTTCAAGTTTTCGATGCAAGTTTTCCGCAGGTGGTTACGATAGTATAAGTGGAAGGGGACAGCGGGAAGCGGGGAAGAGACAGAGAGCCATCTGCAAGCAATATAGATAATGTAAGCGGGTGGCCTGTCAAGAAAGACGGGCTTTTTTATTAAGAGGAAATGAAAGAAAAAATGAGAGTAGGCAACATTACTAAAACTTTAAATATCAAACTGGCAGGCGTATTGCTCAGTTTACTGATTTTTTTGTCGGGTGCCGCGCTGGCCGCAACTCCCCATACTTCTCTTGGTTTAGTTAATGGCGGCGATACTTCAACCCCCTGGAAATTCTATGTTGTCAGCAGGCCTACTGAAGTCTTAACTGATAATTTGATCGGCATCGGCCCCTATGGATTCGTGGCCTCGGTGGATAATCTTCCCCACGATTGGGCGGTTGGTGAAGACAGTGTTGCCATAATTTGGAAAGAGAATAATCCCGGAGCCCTTAACCACATTGGATACTATGCGGTGATTAATGAAAATCTAACATTAGCCGCACCCCAGTATTACGCCGATTGTACTTTAAGGGCTATCCCAACCCCTACTGCAACAGCTGATGCCTTTGGCGGAAAAGTAGATCTTTCGTGGTCGTTACCTCCCCAGGATCAATATGAAAACCCCGCGAATGAAAATTCTCCGACTAACATGGGGGCGGGGACCGGAAATACACCCGCCAATAATATCATTGGTTATAATATTTACCGCAGCACCAATGGGATCACCTTCCTTACGAAGATAAATGATGCTTTAGTTGCCGGAACGACTTATTCTGACACCGCAGCGAACAGCACCCCTGACCCAGTGAATAATACATTATATTATTATGCGATCGAGATCGTTTATAAGGGTGGGGTGGTGGCTGGTCCTGGGACCCCGATTTTATCAGCTAATTCAAATTCAGTAACCTATCCAGCCGCGGCTCCGCGGCCGACCATTACCCGCACCCCGACCTCATTTACCCTTTCGGTGACCGAGGGCCAAATCGCCGCCAGCCAGCCCTTTACCGTGGGCAATTCTGGTAACGCCACTTTAAACTATACGATTACTGATAATCAAGACTGGCTGTCTGAAACTCCAACCAGCGGGGCGATTACTCAAGGAGGAGCAGATCAGCCCATTACCATTCACTTTGATACCGCATCTCTAGCGCCGGGTCCTCATAATGCGACTATCACGGTTACCGATGAGAGTGCTTCCAATAACCCGCAGACTATCTCAGTGGCATTAACTGTTATTCCTTTACCCCGAGCGGTTCTATCGGTTGATCCGACATCATTTAATCTTTCCACAACCGAGGGACAGAATGCGGCTAATCGGAACTTTACTATCTATAATACCGGAAATGCCAGTTTGCATTACACTATTACCAAGGACCAAAGCTGGTTATCTGTTAATAAGACCAGCGGGACGATCGCGTCCGGCGAGTCAGACCCGGTAAACATTGTATTTAATACCGCCGCCCTTTCTGCCGATTTAAAAATTGCCCATATTACGATCACCGATCCTGACGCAAGCGGCAGCCCCAAGATCGTGACCGTGAACCTGAGCATAACTTCGGCTCCGCTGCCGGTGGCACAAGTCATTCCTTCAAAATTAACTCCTTTTGCGGGAGAGACGATCGATATAACCCTTAAATATAGTGAAAGTAATCAAATCACTACCAGCTGGACTGCTCCAAATACAGCCGGATGGTGTGATTTGACTCCTTACTTCAGCGGGGTCCAAATCCATGGAACGACCAGTATCAACGTTGTGCCCGCCACCCTGCACCACATCGTGATTTCACCGGAAAGCGTGACCCTAAAGCAGGGCCAGTCGGCGATCTTCACCGCTAAAGGTTATGACGTCTACGGGAACGAAAGAACCGGCGATATCATCAGCTTCGCTTCGGCGTTAGGAAACAGCGCTACCGTGACCGCTAACGTTGCGGCCGGTCATTACACAATTTCAGCCTCCAAGGATGGAAAATCGGACGCGGCTAATATTACAGTTACTTCAAAATATGACAGCTTAATTGTCAGGGTTGAGAGCGGCAAAGTGAATGTTTCCGCCAAAGATGCGCTGGGGAGCGAAGTGGCGCTTCCTGCCAATGCGTCAGTCGCTTATGACATAACCGGCAAAACCGACGGCAATGCGGTTGCCAGCGACGGCACCATCGTGGAAGGCTCCAAAGAAGGCGACTTTACCGTGACTGCAACGGTTACCATTGGCAGCCAGACCCTGACCGGCACCGGCACCGTGAATGTAAATAAAGGCGGCCCGGCGATCCAGGCAAAAATCGACAATCAGGATCTCGCCAATAATATCGCGATCTCCAGCAAACCTAATATAGAAATTAATCTTACCGACGGCAACGGTATTAAAGCAGTCCGCATCTTCATCGATGGCAGCGAAATGACCGGCTTCTCCCTGCGGGCGCAAAATACTGCGAGCTCGTCAGTTAGCTATACTCCGGATACTTCGCTGGGAAGCGGCAGCCATACCGTGCTGATCGAAGCCGAGGATAACCTTGGCACCAAGAGCTCAATTTCCGCCCAGGGATTGAAAGTCTACAATGATCTGCAGCTTCAGGGGAAACCGATGAACTATCCCAACCCGTTCAAACCGAGCGCCGGCAGCACCACCATTAACTATCGATTAACCAAGGATTCCGAAGTCAAACTGATGATCTATGACTTCACCGGAAGGCTGGTTTACACTCAAGTTTTTGCGTCTGCAAGCAACGGCGGCAGAATCGGTGAGAACGAGCCGACCTGGGATGGAAAATCCTTCACCGGGGTGTTTGCCGGAAACGGTGTCTATGTCTACTTTATCACCGCGGGCGGCAAAGTAATCGGCTCAGGAGAGATAAGCGTATATGAATAACCTAAAGTTTAAACTTCTAATAGTGGTGAGCTGTTTGCTGTTGGCCGTCAGCGCAGCGGATGCGGCGAACTCGATCGACCTCGGCGTCGCGGGAGTAGGCGCGAGGCCGATGGCAATGGGCCGCGCGGGCGTCGCCCTGTCAGATGACGTTAACGCTGTATTCTCCAACCCGGCCGGGCTGGGTACTCAAAAAGCATGGGGCTTGACCAGCATGACCACCAAACTGATGGATAGAGTGGAGTATAAAATGCTGGGCGGGACTTATCCGACTGAATTTGGAACCTTCGGAGTGGGTTATCTGAGCGCTTCGACTCCCGCCGGTTATTTAACTACCGATAAAGCTTCGATATCCGGAGCGCTGCAGGCAATTAGTTATGATTCGAGCATGCTGATCCTCTCTTACGGAAGAGATCTGAATGAAGCCATAAAGAATAGCGGCTCGATCGGCAAACTCTCCGCGGGAGCCAGCTTCAAAGCGATTTCCAACCAGTTCGAAGGCACCGACGGGTCCGGAACCGGATCCAGCGCCGACGTTGGTCTTATTTATAAACCGAACGCAACTGTCAGCACCGGCCTTACCTTCCAGAATGTGGGCGGATCGATCAACTGGAAGAACGGCACCAAAGAAGATATGCCGTTAACCACCAAGCTGGGCGGAGCGGTAAACCTTTCCAAAGTTGCCTTAGCGGGCGATATCGAATACAGCTCGGGCACCTCTCTTGTCCATGGCGGCGTGGAGTACCGGCCGTTTGACGGAATAGCGCTGCGCGCGGGTATTGACCAGTCAGCTCTGTCTCGATCTGAAAGCACTTTCAGCTACAGCGGCGGCGTGGGAGTGAAGATGAGCGGATTCAGCTTTGACTATGCTTATCGCCAGGACGGCACTCTGGCCAGCAACTCAACTCATTATTTCTCGATCTCTTTCCAGCCGGAAGTTAGAAGTTCAAATATCGAGCAGCGAACTTCGTCAAATGATACGGGCGTTATCGACGGCGTCTATAAGATCACCAAGAAAGTATCAACCGATACCTCATCCGACAAAAGCATCCTGAGCTATTATCAATAATCCTCCTTCGCTTATGGCTTCGGAGGATAGACTAAAGAGGGGCCGCTGTGCAGATGGCCGGCCTCTCTTTTTTTTATCTCAAAATTTCTTCTAAATTAATCTTGCCTTCGTAGAGAGCTTTTCCGACGATGCACCCTTCAACCCCGATTTCCTTGAGCTGGTCGATGTCTTCTTTGGTAGTAACGCCACCCGAAGCAATTACGGGGACTTTAACGTGTTCGACAAAGGTTCTTATTCCAGCAAAATTCGGACCTTCCAGCATGCCATCCCGGCTGATATCGGTATAAATGAATCTTTTTACCCCCAGCCCGATGGCTTCCCGGGCGAGGGTGAGGATATCTTTTTTGGTGACGTAACTCCAGCCTTCGGCGGCGGCAAAACCTTCTTTGGTGTCGATCGCGACCGCGATCTTATCGTCAAACTTTTCGCAAAAGTTCGCCAGCATATTGGGGTTTTTAATGGCGGTGGTTCCCAGGATGATGCGATCCGCCCCGAACTTGATCAAGTCGGAAATTACTTCCATATTCCGAATGCCGCCGCCAACCTGGATCGGAATGTTTATTTCTTTAATAATGGATTTGATGATTTCAATGTTAGCAGGGATGCCGGTGCGGGCGCCGTCCAGATCGACCACGTGCAGCCTTTTGGCACCCTGGGATTCCCATTTTTTGGCAATTTCTACCGGGGCGTTTGAATACACGATCGGCGTGTCGTAGCGGCCCTGCTTGAGCCGCACCGCGTTGCCGCTGAGAATATCTATGGCTGGAATTACTTCAAACATAGTTTTCCAAAATTCTTCAGTATTTTAAGTCCCGTCTCTCCGCTTTTCTCAGGGTGAAACTGGATCCCGAAGAGATTCTCCTTCCAGATGCTGGACACGAATTCTATACCATAATCGGTTCGGGTTGCAACCATCATTTCGTCTTTCGGGACGGCATAATAAGAATGGGCAAAGTACATCATGGCGCCATCATCGATCCCTTCGAAGATAGGCGGGCGGATTGGATGCTTAAAAAGCAATCGATTCCATCCCATATGAGGGATGCTCAAATTTGACCAGGGGGTTCCGGCGAAGTTAAACTTCTTTACATTTCCGGCCAGGATGCCCAGCCCCCTCTGCTTTCCCTCTTCGGAAGATTCAAAAAGGTGCTGCAAGCCAAGACAGATGCCGAGGAAAGGCTTTCCCAATCCAATTGCTTCCTCGATCACTCCTTCCAGACTCAACTGGCGAAGCTCATTGATAGCGGAATCAAAGGAGCCTACTCCAGGCAGAACTATCCCTTTGGCTCCATGGATGGCGGCCTTATCCCTGGTGATCTCGGCTGGAACTCCCACTTTTTGAAAAGCCTTCTGGACGCTGCGCAGATTCCCAGCGCCGTAGTCGATGATAGCTACAGACACAGCGCAACTGCTCCCAATACCCCGGATTCTGCTCCCAGTTTAGCTCTGACGATCTTAACCGATTTGGCAGGCAGGGTGAGGGCGTAATTTTTAAATTCCTTGCGGATGGGGTTGAGAAGAAGTTCCCGCATTTTAGAAACGCCGCCCCCTAAAATGACTAATTCCGGATTGAATATATTAACCAGATTGGCGATGCCGATAGCTAAATAATGGGCGGTTACCTCAATGACGTGCTGGGCTTTTTTATCACCCTGGCGGGCGGCCAGCTCGACCGCGATAGCGTCCATACCGGTTCTCTTCTTGATGGCCGAACCGGAAGCTAAAGCTTCCAGGCAGCCGATGTTGCCGCAGCCGCAGCGGTAGCCTTTGGAATCGATGACCATATGGCCAAATTCTCCGGCGGCGCCGATGGCCCCCCGGTAGAGCTTCCTGTCAATAATTATCCCTCCACCAATGCCGGTAGAAATTGTGATATAAATGAAATGGCGAACTTTCTTACCTGCGCCGAAGCGGGCTTCGGCCAGCGCGGCGCAATTGGCATCATTATCAATGAAAACCGGGACTTTGAATTCTTTTTCCAGGATCTTCTTTAAGTTGACCCTTTTCCAGCCCGGCAGGTTAGGGGGTTCGATCACGATCCCTTTTTCGTACAGGATCGGTCCGGGGACGCCGACGCCGATACAGCAGATCTGGCCCTTTTTCCCGTGGGCCAGGTTGGAGATGGCTTTTTTTAGATTGGCGATAACGAAGTCTTTGCCTTTATAAGCCTCGGTCGGGATATTGACATCCGTAATTATTTTACCGGATGGGGTTGCCAGCGCCGCTTTAATTTTTGTCCCGCCCAGATCAATGCCGATAATCATAGGTGAAAGTATAACGAGGACTTGACAAAATTGCAAGCCCCGTGTTATGCTGTTAGCACTCGCTTTGATTGAGTGCTAATAATTTGAGATAAGGAGGTGAGACAAGGTATGGCAGTCAAAAAACTAATCCCGATCGGAGACCGGGTGGTGGTAAAACAAGATCCGGAAGAGCAGAGGACCAGATCAGGGATCGTGCTCCCCGAGACCGCGAAGGAAAAACCTTCCGAGGGAACCGTAGTTGCGGTCGGTACAGGAAGGATTCTCGACAACGGCCAAAAGGTTCCGATCGAGGTCAAGGTCGGGGATAAAGTGATCTACAGCAAATACGGCGGGACCGAAGTAAAGATAGATGACGAAGAATACGTGGTTTTGTCCGAAAAGGACATTTTAGCGATTAAAGGATAAAAGGAGGTGAATTCGATGGCAGCAAAGGAAATGTTATTTAGTGATGACGCCTGGAGAAAGTTAGAGAAGGGAGTTTCGAAGGTTGCCAACGCGGTCAAGATCACTCTGGGGCCGCGCGGCAGAAATGTAGTTTTAGAGAAGAAGTGGGGATCGCCCACCATCACCAACGATGGGGTGACGATTGCCAAAGAGATCGATCTGGAAGATCCGTATGAGAATATGGGAGCACAGCTCCTGAAAGAGATCGCCAGCAAGACCAATGATATCGCGGGTGACGGCACCACCACCGCGACGGTTTTGGGCCAGATCATTTTCAAGGAAGGTTTGAAAAACGTGGTTTCGGGTGCCAACCCCATGGCTTTAAAGAGAGGCATTCAATTGGGAGTCGAAGGCGCGATTGCTGAACTCAAGAAGCAAAGCCGGCCGGTTGAGACCAAGGAAGCCATTGCACAGGTGGCATCGATTTCCGCCAATAATGATATGGAGATCGGAAACCTGGTCGCGGACGCCATGGAAAAGGTGGGAAAGGATGGAGTTATAACCGTCGAAGAGTCAAAGGGTATCGAGACCACTCTGGATGTGGTCGAAGGTATGCAGTTTGACAAAGGTTATGCTTCTCCCTACATGGTGACAGACCGTGAAAGAATGGAGTGCGTCCTGGAAGACTGCTTCATGCTGATGACCGATAAGAAGATCAGCGCGGTGAAGGACCTTCTGCCGACTCTCGAAAAAGTCGTGCAAGCGGGAAAACCGCTGCTCATCATAGCGGATGAGATCGAAGGTGAAGCCCTGGCTACCCTGGTGGTAAATAAGCTTCGCGGTACTCTCAACGCGGTGGCGGTAAAAGCGCCGGGTTTTGGGGATCGGCGTAAGTCAATGCTGGAAGATATTGCTATTATCACCGGCGGCGAGGTCGTTTCCGAAGAAAAGGGTCTTTCACTTGAGAACGTGGATGAAGCCTGGTTCGGTAAAGCCAAGAAAATCGTAGTCCGCAAGGAAGATACCACCATCATCGAAGGCGCCGGCAGTCCTAAAGCGGTGAAGGACCGAATTGCCCAGATCAAGAAAGAGATCGATCTTTCCGATTCCTCTTACGATAAGGAAAAGCTGCAGGAGAGGCTGGCCAAGCTTTCTGGCGGTGTCGCCGTGATCAAGGCGGGAGCCCCGACCGAGACCGAGCTCAAAGAGAAAAAGCATCGCATCGAGGATGCGCTCTCAGCGACAAGAGCCGCGGTGGAGGAAGGGATCATCGCCGGCGGCGGATCGACCTTTATTCACATTTTGGGCGCCATGGAAAAACTGGAAGCCGGCACCCAGGGTGAAGAAAAGATTGGGGTTACGATTGTTCGCAAGGCCCTGGAAGAACCTCTCAAGCAGATCGCGACCAACGCGGGCTGGGAAGGCTCAGTTGTGGTTGAGCGAATAAAGAAGGAAAAGACGGGGATCGGTTTTGACGCCCAGAAATTTGACTATGTTGATATGTTCAAAGCTGGGATTGTTGATCCGCTCAAAGTGACCCGTTCCGCTCTGCAGAACGCGGCCTCTATCGCTTCCATGCTTTTAACCACCGAAGTCCTGGTGGCGGAGAAGCCGGAGATGGAAAAGAAAATGCCCGCGATGCCCCAGGGCGGCGGATACGAAGGCATGATGTAAACAGGACCTGCCTGCCGGTAGGCAGGTTGACAAAAACAGCTCCGGGCTGTAGAATAGTTTGACTACGCAAAAGTGGGAATTTTCCCACTTTTGCGCTTATAGGGGGTTTTATGAAAATTGAGAAGTTTTCTGAAATGCTGGAGGAAATCCAGCGAGAGCGAGGGCTTTCCAAAGAGGTGCTGATAACCGCCATCAAAGCTTCCCTGCTTTCGGCCGTGAAGAAAAGATTTAAAGAAGAGGAAGTGATCGAGGCTCGCATCTCGGACGAAGGCGAAGTGAAGATCATAAAAATTACCGAAGGCAAAGAGGAAGATGTTACCCCCGGCGATTTCGGGCGCCTGGCGGCTCAGACCGCTAAACAGGTTATCATCCAGCGGCTGCGTGAAGCTGAGAAGGAAGGCGCCTTTGAAGAGTATTCAAAAAAACAGGGAGAGCTGGTTACGGGAATTGTGCAGAGGAAAGAATTCGGGGGTTATCTGGTGAATCTCGGCCGGCTTGAAACGGTTCTCCCGATTTCAGAGCAGATCCCGGGAGAGCTTTTAAAAGAAAGAGACCGCGTTAAACTTTATGTCGTCGAGACAAAGAAAACCCCGAAAGGTCCGCTGGTAGTGATTTCTCGGTCGCACCCCAATTTAATAAGGAAGCTTTTTGAGATGGAGGTTCCGGAGATAAAGGATGGGATAATTGAAATCAAAGCCATCGCTCGGGAAGCGGGAAAGAGAAGCAAAGTGGCCATTCATTCGAACGATCCCAACGTTGGAGCGGTCGGCACTGCGGTGGGGCATATGGGACAGAGGATTCAGAATATTGTTCGAGAATTGGGGCCCGAAAGGGTTGATATTGTTCAGTGGAGTGAAGATCAAAAAGCTTATATTACAAATGCCTTGAGCCCGGCCAAAGTTCTCAAGGTTGAAATTAACGAGGCCGAAAAGACCGCCAAAGTAAGGGTCCCCGAGAAGGAGCTTTCGCTGGCGATCGGGAAGGAAGGGCAGAACGTTCGTTTAGCAGTTAAACTGACAGGATGGAAAATTGACCTGATTTCAGAAGAAGGGGAGAAAAAAGCTGAGGAAAAGAAAGCCAAGGTAAAAGTGCATGAGCTGGCAAAAGAGATGGGAATTTCCAGCAGTGAATTGATTGCAAAACTGCGGGAGCTGGGCTTCTCGGTCAAAGCCGCGAATTCATCTGTCCCTGAAGAAGCGGTTGGAAAGCTAAAAGGCGGAAATGTCTAAAATAAAAGTTAGCGAACTGGCAAAAGAACTGAAGATCACTCCAAAAGAATTATTGACCGCTTTGAAGGATCTGGGAGTAGCCGCCAAGACCGCGGCCTCTTCGGTCGATGAGGAATCGGCCAAGATTGTTCGCGAAATTTTGAAGCCGAAACCGGCGCCGCCGCCGGAACCGGCCGCACCGGCAATTTCTCCACCTAAAGAAGTTAAAATTACCGCTCCGGTTATTGATACCGATGATATTTCAGTTAAAGATCTGTCTGATAAGATCCAGGTTAAGTCTTCAGATCTGATCAAAGAGTTAATGAAGAAAGGGATAATGGCGACGATCAACCAGAGGATAGCGGCGGAAGTGGCAAGGGAAGTGGCGATCAATGTGGGGAAAGAGGTGGTGCTGCGAGCGAAAGGTGGAGCCGCGGCTACACCCGAGATGAAAATTGAGAAGCGCGCCTTGCGACCACCGGTGGTAACCGTCATGGGCCACGTCGATCATGGCAAAACTAAACTGCTTGATGCGATCCGCAAAACCAAGGTGGCCGAGAAAGAAGCGGGCGGAATCACTCAGCACATCGGCGCTTATCAAGTTGATGTCCATGGAAGAAGAGTAACGTTTTTGGATACACCGGGGCATGAAGCTTTTACTGCCCTGCGCGCCCGCGGCGCGAAAGTAACCGATATCGTCGTTTTGGTGGTGGCGGCAGATGACGGCGTCAAACCCCAGACCATCGAGGCGATCAATCATGCCAAGGCGGCCAACGTTCCCATCATCGTCGCTATTAATAAGATCGACAAGCCGGAAGCAAATCCGGAGCGGGTTAAAACCCAGCTTTCTGAGCTCGGTCTTCAGCCCGAAGAATGGGGTGGCCAGACGATCACCGTTCCGGTCTCGGCTAAACAAATAACCGGAATTGATGAGCTGCTTGAGATGATCCTGCTTCAGGCGGATGTTGCCGAGTTAAAAGCCGATCCCAATGCGAAGCCGATGGGAGTGGTGATCGAGTCCAGGCTGGATAAAGGCCGAGGTCCGGTGGCAACTGTTCTTATGAAGAATGGGACATTAAAAATCGGCGACATTTTTACCAGCGGGAGTACTTTCGGGAAAGTGCGGGCGCTTCTGACCGATACCGGAGCCCGGATGGAAAAAGCGGGGCCTTCGGCCCCGGTTGAGGTCTTAGGTTTTTTCGAAGTTCCTTCGCCCGGCGATCTTTTTCAGGGGATGCCTTCTGAAAAAGAGGCGCGGCTTCTGGCAGAGCAGAGAAAAGATATTCAGGGAAGGGTTTTGCGCGGCAGGGTCGTTTCTCTGGAAGATTTCTCTAAACTGGTTAAGGAAGGCGAAGGCCAGGACCTCAATCTTGTCGTCAAAGCCGACGTTCATGGGTCCCTCGACGCAATTATTAAATCTATTTCGGATTTGAAGATCGGGAACATCGGAGTGCACATTATCCACAGCGGCGCCGGTTCCATTAACGAATCGGATATTATGCTGGCCAAAGCTTCAAACGCAATTCTTATCGGATTCAATATCGGGTTCGAAGGCGGCGCGGAAGCTTTGGGCGCGGATGAAGGAGTGGAGGTCAGAAAGTACGATGTCATTTATAAGCTGATCGACGATGTCAATCTGGCAATGGAAGGAATGCTGGAGCCCGAATATGAAGAAGTTGTCATCGGACATGCGGAAGTGCGCCAGCTCTTTTCTTTTTCCAAAGTCGGTGTTATAGCGGGATGCTTTGTTACCGATGGAAAAATGGCCCGCGGAGCCGGCTTGCGAATCTTAAGAAACAAAGAAAAAGTCTACGAAGGAAAAATTGAATCGCTAAAACGCTTTAAAGAAGATGTCAAAGCGGTAGAGCAGAGCTACGAATGCGGGATTGCCATTGCGGGCTATACCAATTTTGAGGTTGGTGATATCATCGAAGCTTTTGAGGTTAGAGAGAAGCCCCGTAAAAAATGACCAGGCAGGAAAGAGTTGAAGAGTTGATCCGCGAAGAAGTCAGCGATATTCTGCGCGAAAAAGTTTCTGACCCGCGCATTGGCTTTGTCAGTATCACAAAAGTGAAGATATCTCCGGATCTGGAAAACGCCTCCATCTATGTCAGTATTTTCGGCGAGGAAAGCGTAAAAAAGGAAGCGATGAAAGGGTTGATCTCTGCTACCGGATTTATCCAGAGAGAACTGGGACGGATGCTGGAGCTGCGGCTCACCCCTCACCTTCATTTTGTCCGTGACGATTCGATTGAGCAGGGGAGCAGGGTGCTGGAGATCATCAACCGGTTGGAAAGTGAAAAAAATCTTAGAAGAAATAAGAAAGGCCGTAAAAAAAGCTAAGACGGCGGTGATAGCTTCGCATGTCGATCCGGATGGGGATGCTATCGGATCGATGCTGGCGCTCGGGATGGCGCTTGATAAATTGGGTCTTTCATCAACCATTTACAGCGCGGACGGGATCCCAAAAATATACAAATTTCTTCCCTGGGCAGAAAGAGTCAAAACCGAAATTCACCCTCAACACCGCTATGATTTGGCTTTTGTGGTAGATTCATCCGATCTTTCCCGCATCGGGGATAAGTTCGATTTGCGCCCGATGGTTCCGACTATTATCAACATTGATCACCATCCCGATAACGCCCAGTTTGGCGATATCAATTATGTGATGAAAACTTCTTCGGTAGCGGAGGAAGTTTTTGATATCTGCCGCTATTTGAAGGTTGAGCTTGATAAAAAAATCGCTGACTGCCTTTACACGGCAATGATCACCGACACGGGGAACTTCAGGTATGAAAATACGACCGTCAAGACCTTTTTGATCGCGGCCGAACTTCTGAAAGCGGGTGTAAATACGCACGAGCTTACCACCAAAATCTATGATACCAGGACGGTCTCATCCATGAAGATTTCGGCGCGGGCTCTATCCGAGCTAAAGTTTTCTAAGGATAAAAAGATCGCCTGGACGGCAGTTACCGAAGAAATGATGGCAGAAGCAGGAGCGAAGGGTGAGGATTTGATCGGGATAGTAGATCGGATCCGCTCCGTTGAGGGAGTGGAGGTAGCGATCTTTTTCCGGGAAGAGAAAGGCAAGGTAAAAATCAATTTCCGCTCAAAGCAAAGGGCAAATGTTTCCGAAATTGCCCGGCGCTTTGGGGGCGGAGGACATACGAAGGCAGCGGGGGCAGTAATTGAAGGTCCGCTGGCTAAAGTTCAAGAGCAAGTTCTCAATGAAGCTGTGAAGTATTTGGAAGCTTCAAAGTTTTTGGTTTAATTTTATGGATGGAATAATTATCGTAAACAAACCGCAGGGATGGACATCTTTTGATGTGGTTGCCAAAATCAGAAACCTCGCCAAAGTAAAACGCGTTGGCCACTCCGGGACCCTGGATCCCATGGCCACCGGGGTCCTGCCGGTCTTTCTGGGAAAAGCAACGAAAACCATCCAGTATTTCCTTAATGGAGATAAGGGGTATGTTGGGGAGATGACTTTGGGTGTTAAGACTGATACCGGGGATGCGGAGGGGAAAAGGATATCAGAGTATCAGGATATCAGGATATCAGAGAAAGGTATTAAAGAGATATTCAGTAAATATATTGGTGAGATTGAGCAGGTGCCTCCGATGTATTCTGCGGTGAAGGTGGGGGGGCAAAGGCTTTACAAGCTCGCAAGGAAAGGGATTGAGGTCAAGCGTGAACCTCGAAAGATTACGATCCACGAACTACGCATAACGAACCACGATGAAAAATGCATCTCCTTTTACGTGCTCTGTTCCAAAGGGACGTATATTAGGCAGTTAGCGATGGATATAGGTGACGATTTAGGTTGCGGAGCCTATTTATCGAAGTTAACCCGGGTTTACTCCACTCCCTTCCATATTTCCCGAGCTTTGGATATGGATACAATCGTCACCCTGGCTAAGATTGATAAGCTGTCGACGGTAATAATTGATCCGGCAGAGATGCTTGAGGTGAAGACCAGTGGATAAAGTACAGGCAAAAAAAATGATAGAAAATCTGAGAGAAGCCATTCGTCACCATGATTATCTCTATCATGTTTTGGACAAGCCGGAAGTATCAGATGCGGAGTACGATAGGCTTTTCCGTCAACTGCGGGATTTGGAAAAACGATTTCCTGAACTGGTGACCCCTGACTCTCCGACGCAAAGGGTTGGAGGAGAGCCGCTTAAAGCATTTAAAACCGTTACCCACAAAACTCCTCTTTTATCTCTTGATAACGTGATGAGTGAACAAGAGCTGCTCGATTTTGATCGCCGTGTTCGTGAGGGTTTGAATAAAGATAAGGTTGAATATGTGGCGGAGTTAAAGATTGATGGTTTGGCGGTTTCATTAATTTATAAAAAAGGAAAGTTCACTCTTGGTTCAACCCGGGGTGATGGTAGCCATGGAGAAGATATTACCCAAAACCTGCGCACGGTAAAGTCGATTCCTTTGGTTTTAAGAGAGCCGATTGATCTTGAAGTGAGAGGCGAGGTTTATCTTCCTTACAATGAATTTGTCAAAATCAATGAAGAAAGAAAAGAGAAAGAGGAAGCGCTTTTTGCCAATCCGCGGAACGCCGCGGCGGGTTCGGTCAGGCAGCTTGATCCCAAAATAACGGCTGGCCGACCGCTTGATATATTTATTTATTTCGGCGATGTTCCTAAAATGAAGAACCATTTTGAAACCCTTGAATATTTAAAAAGTTTGGGCTTCAAGATAAATCCAAATATTCGCATTTGTCATGGAATTTCCGAAGTTCAAAAATATATCAAAGAGTGGGGAGAAAAACGGGAGAAGTTGCCTTATGAAATTGATGGGATTGTTGTCAAGGTAAACGATCTGCACGATCAGCGGAAACTTGGTTTTACCGCGCGGGCGCCGCGCTGGGCGGCCGCCTTTAAATATCCCCCGATGCAGGCAGAAACTATTATTGAAGATATAACGGTCCAAGTGGGCAGGACCGGAGCGATTACTCCGGTAGCTCATCTTAAACCGGTGCATCTGGCGGGAGTGGTGGTAAAACGTGCAACCCTTCATAATGAAGATGAGATTCGCCGCAAAGATATAAAAATCAAAGATCATGTCAAAGTTCAAAGAGCGGGTGAGGTCATTCCTGAAGTGGTTGAGGTTATAAAATCGAAGCGCACGGGCCGCGAAAAAGAATTCCATATGCCGAAAACCTGTCCGGTCTGCGGGGCAAAAATTTTCCGCCCGGAGGGCGAGGCGATTGCCCGCTGTACCAATTTTGCCTGCCCGGCGCAGGTCAAAGAGCGGATTCGTCATTTCACCACCCGCGAAGCGATGGATATCGAGCATGTCGGTTACGCCCTGGTCGATCAATTAGTTGAAAAAGGATTGATCAAAGATGCGGCTGATTTGTATTCACTGGATAAAGCCGATATCCAGAAGCTGGAGAGGTTCGCCGAAAAATCGGCGCAAAATGTGATCGATTCGATCAAAGCCAGTTTGGATCGCCCCTTTGACCGTTTACTCTACGCTCTCGGCATCCGGATGATCGGAAGAAGAACCGCCCAGCTCCTGGCCGATAATTATCAGGACATCGATAAACTGGCCGATGCCTCCGAATCCGAACTATCAAAGATCCATGAGATCGGCCCTAAAGTTGCTGAATCGGTGGTTAACTTTTTCAAGCAGAAAGAAAATCATCACTTGATTGAAAAACTCAAGAAGGCGGGGGTAACGGTAAAAGGGGAAGGGGAAAAGGGGCCAAAGCCTTTTAAGGGAAAGACTTTTATTTTTACCGGTGGACTTTCCTCCTATACTAGGCCTGAAGCGGAGGAATTGGTCCGCAAGCTGGGCGGACGGGCAAGTTCTTCGGTTTCAAAAGAAACAGATTTTGTGGTAGCGGGAACCGAGCCGGGATCGAAGTACGAAAAGGCGAAGAAGCTGGGGGTGAAAGTCATCTCGGAAGATGAATTCGAAAAGATGGTTAAAAAGGGATGAACGACAAACTCAAGCTGGTCAAAAATCTCCTTGAAAAACGTAGCGCTCGCCGCAAAGAAAAGCTCTTCGTTGTCGAAGGGCCGCACTTGGTGGAAGAAGCCGGCGATCGGGTCAAGTTCTTCTTCTACTGCGAAAATCTGCTGATCGTTAAAACTCTGGTAGAAAGAGGTAGCGTCGGCTATAAAATCTCCCGCAAGCAATTTGAGGAAATATCGCAGGTGGAAACACCGCAGGGAATTTTAGCGGTTGTAAGAGAGTTTGAGCATTCAATCAGCGATATATTGAAAGGAGAACAGACCCTGATCGTTTATTGCATCGGTGTACAGGATCCCGGGAATCTAGGAACTATCATTCGTAGTGCGGATGCTTTTAGTGCTTCAGGTGTTATCCTCTCCAAGGGGACAGTTGATTTATACAATCCAAAAGTGGTTCGCTCCACCATGGGCTCACTTTTTCACCTGCCGATCGCAGCCGTTGAGGATGATAAAGAAACCATCGAGCATTTAAAGGAGAAAAATGTTAAAATAATTACAACCGACGCATCGGCGCAAAAAGGTATTTTTGATTCTGATTTGAAAGGGCCGGTTGCAATTCTGGTTGGTAACGAAGGGGCAGGGCTTCCAGAAGAGATAATCAAGCTGGCAGATGATTCGGTTAAGATCCCGATGCCGGGGAAAGCTGAGTCTCTGAATGTTGGGATTTCGACTGCGGTAATTTTATACGAGGCTTTAAGACAGAGAAATTATGGAAGATAAAATATCCAGGATAAAAGAAGAAGCTTTAAAAGTTATTAAGGAGGCAAAGACGCTGGCTTCGCTCGATGAGGCGCGCGTCCGATACCTGGGCAAGAAAAGCGAACTGCTTGAAATGCTTAAATCGTTGGGAGAAATTTCTTCAGAAGAGCGCCCTAAAGTCGGCGCCTCGGTTAATGAAGCGAAACTGGCCATCGAACAGGCGCTGAGGGACAGAAAAGTAATTCTTCTTCAGGCGGATCAGAAGAAAAAGATAGCCGCCGAAAAGGTGGACGTCACCCTTCCCGGGAAGGGGATAAAACGGGGAAGCTTTCATCCTTTGACTCAGGTGATGGAAGAAGCCAAAGGTATCTTTCTTCGCATGGGCTTTGAAGTAGCGGAAGGGCCGGAAGTTGAAACTGATTATTATAATTTCGACGGTTTAAACATTCCGCCGCATCATCCTTCCCGTGACATGTGGTCGACTTTATTTATTACCAACGATGTGCTTTTGAGAACGCATACCTCGCCGGTTCAAATCCGGGTGATGGAAAAAAGGAAACCGCCGCTGGCGATCATCGCACCCGGCCGGGTTTACCGGCGCGACTCGGATGCCACTCACTCCCCGGTATTTCATCAGCTGGAAGGATTTCTGGTTAATGAGAGAGTAACTTTCGGCGATCTGAAAGGAACGCTTACCGAGTTTCTCAGGCAGATGTTTGGCAATGAGAAGAATGTTCGCTTTCGACCCAGTTTCTTCCCCTTCACGGAACCTTCGGCGGAAGTGGACGTTGAATGTGTTATATGCAGCGGGAAGGGCTGCCATTTGTGCAAGGAAACCGGCTGGCTCGAAATTCTGGGTTCGGGAATGATTGATCCCAATGTTTTTAAAGCGGTTGGATATGATCCGGAAAAGTTTACTGGATATGCTTTTGGCATGGGGATAGATCGTATCGCCATGCTCAAATACGGAATTGATAATATCAGATTATTTTATGAGAACGATCTTCGTTTTCTGGAGCAGTTCTAATGAAAGTGCCGATTGATTGGCTTAGAGAATTAGTCAGCTTCCGCGCCGGGGCGGACCAGCTCGCGGAAATGTTATCCATGGGAGGGCTTGAGACGCAGGTTTTGCCCGAAGAAGTCCTCGAAGTCGATATCCTGCCCAACCGGGCAGATGCCTGGAGCGTCCGCGGCATCGCCCGCGAAATATCGGCCCTAACCAGGTTTAAAATGAAGCCGGTAAAGTTCAAGCTTAAAGAATCGGCTGAAAAAGTGAGCACGGCGGTTAAGATCGAAGTGAGGGATAAAGATCTTTGTCCCCGTTACATGGCCCGCGTTATTCAAAACGTAAAAGTCGGCGAATCTACCGAATGGCTGAAGAAGAAATTGGAGAAGGCGGGTATCCGATCGGTCAATAATATTGTTGATGTCACAAATTGTCTGCTGCATGAGATTGGCCAACCCATGCATGCTTTTGATGCTTCACTGATAAAAGATCAGTTTATCATTGTTCGCCGCGCCAATCCTGAAGAAAAGGTTGTCACTCTTGATGGCAGGGAACATGTCCTGGACAGCGATGTTTTAGTTATAGCTGACCCGGAAAAAGTTATTGCGGTTGCCGGCGTGATGGGCTGCGCCAATACTGAAGTGAGTTCGATGACTAAAACGGTTATTTTAGAATCGGCTTATTTCAACCCGGTTTCCATTCACAGGACTTCAAAAACCTTAAAACTTAGGAGTGAATCCTCGATCCGTTTTGAACACGGCGTCGATTGGAATGCGGTTGAAGAGGCACTGGATCGAGGAGCCGCGCTGATTGCGGAATTGGGCAGAGGAGAGGTCGTAAGGGGGAAGGTTGATGTTTTTGCAAAGCAAAGAAAACCAAAGATGGTCGAATTGCGTCCCGATCGGGTAAATCAGATCCTCGGTGCGGAAATCCCGGTCGGCGATATGATAAGCGTTCTCACACGTTTGGGTTTTGAAGTCGCCAGGAAAAGTAAGGTCATGAAGGTTGAAATCCCTCTTTTCCGCGCGATGGATATTGAGCGGGAAATCGATCTGATCGAAGAAATTGCCCGGATCTGGGGATTTAATCGGATTGAGACGACCATGCCGAATACAGCCTTTGCAGGAAAAGAAGTTGATAAAGAAGATGTTCTGCGAAATAGAGTAAGGGAAATTATGGTTGGCTGCGGCCTTATAGAAATCCAGAGCTACAGCATGCTGGGACCGAGAGATTTTGAAAATGTCGGCAACCCTCCTGAAAACGCGGTCAAAATTGCTAATCCTTTAACGGTTGAGGAAAGTATTATGCGCACTAACGTTTTACCCGGTCTGTTAAAAGTCGCGGTTCACAATCAAAACCGACAAATCGAGGATGTTTTTATTTTTGAGATCGGCAGGGTATTTTCTCCCTCTAAAGAGAAACTGCCGGAAGAAAAATGGGTTTTGGGCGGGTTTTTGACCGGTTCGCCTTTTATGAGCGCGCTGGATAAGGGAGAAGTCGATTATTTTTATGTTAAAGGTGTATTAGAAAATCTTTTCAACGGGCTGGGAATCGATTTTCCCAAGGTGATGGAAACGGAGAATTTTCTGCTTCAGCCGGGGAAGGCAGCGGTAATTGAGGGGATTGGAATCTTCGGGGCACTGCACCCGGACATTCAGAGAAGCTGCGAGCTTGCCAAGCCGGCCTTCTTTTTTGAAGTTGACCTTGACGCGTTGTTTAAATTAATTGCGGAAGAAAAAAGATATAAGCCGCTTCCTAGATTCCCTTCCGTCTCACGCGATATTTCCATGTTCGTTCCTTCCGATCTGGAGAATCAAACCATCATCGAACTGATCAAAAAGACCGGGACAACGCTGGTTGAAGATGTTTTCCCATTTGATAAATACAAGGATAGTGTTGCCTACCGGGTCATTTACCGCAATCCGGAGCGGACTTTAACTGAAGAGGAAGTAAACAAGAAACATCAAGAGATCATTCAGGCATTAATTTCAAAACTGAACGTTCGGATACGGATGTAACATGTCCGACCTAACCCCCATGGTTAAGCAATATCAGGAAATCAAAGCTTCCCACAAGGATGCTGTCCTTTTCTTCCGCCTCGGCGATTTCTATGAGATGTTCAATGAAGATGCCGAACTGGCTTCGCGTGAACTTGATTTAACCCTCACCGGCCGAGGGAAGGAGGAGAACCGAATGCCGATGTGCGGTATCCCTTACCATGCGGCGGAAGGTTATATCGCCAGGCTGATCGAAAAGGGTTACAAGGTCGCGATTTGTGAGCAGGTTGAAGATCCTAAACTGGCCAAGGGAATCGTTAAGCGCGATATTATCCGGATCATCACGCCGGGGACGGTCATCGAATCTTCCATGCTGTCGGAAAAATCGAACAACTATTTGATGGCCATTAATTATGATAAAGGTAGATTCGGTATGGCGTTCGTTGACGCCTCGACCGGGGAATTTAAGCTGACAGATTTTGATTCTATTGAAAAATTGTTAGATGAAATAAAACGAATAAGCCCAGCAGAGATTTTGATTTCTGATATGTTTCCAGAGGAACCGCGACGTTTAGTCGCAGGTTCCTCGTTTAAAGACATCTATGACCAGGAAACCGCGGTTGAGAAGCTTAAGGAACACTTTAAAGTAAATTCTCTGGAAGCTTTTGGGTTGGAAAGTAAAGAGGTTGCGCTCGGAGCAGCTTCGGCCATCATCGATTACTTAAAGGAAACTCAAAGGACTTCACTCGATCATATTAACACCTTAAAAGTCTATCACACCGAAGATTTTATGTTCATCGACGCCGCGACACGACGGAATCTCGAATTGACTCAAACCATCCGCGATAAAGCTTTTAAGGGAACTCTTCTCTGGGTTTTAGATCGGACGAAAACTTCCATGGGGAGTCGCCTGTTGCGGCAATGGGTGCTGCAGCCGCTTTTAAATATTTCCGCAATTGACCAAAGGCTGGATGCGGTGGAAGAATTGATCGGGAATTCGATTCTTCGCGCCGAAATGGGTAAAGCCTTGGAAAAGGTTTATGACATTCAACGATTGACGGGAAAAGTTGCGACGCAATCGGCGAACGCCCGCGATTTGGTTGCGCTCAAGGAATCGCTGAGACAACTGCCCAAGATAAGAGATATTATAAAAAGCTGCAAAGCTATCTTGAAGTTTGTTTATCCGGTAGTTAATTCGGAGGCGGCGGAACGGACATTGATCGATCTGATAAACCGGTCCATGGTTGATGACCCGCCTTTTATCATAAAGGAAGGCGGCATAATTAAAGATGGATTTAACTCTGAACTGGATGAATTAAAAAAGGCAGTCCGCGGCGGCAAACAATGGATCGCTGAGCTTGAGTCCCAGGAGAGAAAAAGAACCGGCATCAAATCTCTCAAAGTCGGTTTTACCAGGGTATTCGGTTATTATATTGAAGTGACAAATTCTAATTTGGATCAGGTGCCGCAGGACTATATCCGCAAGCAAACTTTAACCAACTGTGAGAGATTTATTACTCCGGAATTGAAGGATAAGGAATCATTGATTCTCAATGCCGATGAAAGAATGAAAGAGCTGGAGTATCAGATTTTCTGCGATCTCCGGTTAAAAGTGGCGGAGCATACAAAACCACTGCAGGAGATCGCCTGGGCCCTGGCGCAGACAGACGTTCTGCTCTCCCTGGCTGAAGTGGCGGTTGAGAATCGTTATTGTCGTCCGATTTTAACCGCTGACCAAAGTGTTCGGATAAAACAGGGAAGACATCCGGTGGTTGAAAAAACGCTGGCGGATTTTCAATTTGTTCCCAATGATTTGGAAATGAGCGAAGACCGTCGTTTCCTCCTGATCACCGGTCCGAACATGGGGGGGAAATCAACCTATATGCGGCAGGCCGCTTTGATTTGCCTGATGACGCAAATCGGATCTTTTGTCCCGGCCAGGGAAGCGAAGCTCTGTCCGATTGATCGCATCTTTACCCGCATCGGAGCGATGGATGATATTTATGCCGGGCAGTCAACCTTCATGGTCGAGATGACCGAAACGGCAAATATACTTTATAACGCAACTGAAAAAAGCTTAGTCATTCTGGATGAGATCGGAAGGGGAACGGCGACTTTTGATGGCATGTCGATCGCGGCGGCCGTTGCGGAATATATCCACACGAAAATCAAAGCCAAAACATTATTTGCAACTCATTATCACGAAATCACACAGCTGGCAGACAAACATCCAGGCATAAAAAATGTTAACGTCTCAGTAAAAGAAGAGGGAGATCGCATAACCTTTATTCACAAAGTGGTAGATGGGCCGGCGGATAAATCATACGGAATCCAAGTTGCCAAATTAGCCGGTTTACCGATTGAAGTTGTGAAACGGGCAAAAGATGTTTATAATACTTTGGAAATGGTGGAGAACGATCTCAGCGAACGCAAAACTAAAAAATCAAAAAAGTTAAAAATGGAACCACAAGATCAGGCGAGCTTATTTTAAATATGAGGAAGCTATTTATTGCATTGGTTTTGACGGTAATAATTTTTGGCCAGGCTTGGGCGGCGCAGCTGGAGTTGATTGGAGGAATCAGGGATGGTTTGGCCCTGGGAATTATGGCCGAGCAAAACGCGGCGAGAAATTTGGGATTGCGTTACGGGATCGAAGCTAATACCGGCAACCAGCCGATCATCGTATTCCTGGGAGGCAAGTTTTATCTTACCGATTTTAGCCGAGGGATGCCGCTGTCACTCGGGTTGGGTTTTGTTGGCTATTTTGGAGGCAAAAAGACCGATCCCGGCATTTCCATTTCTATTATCATTAATCGAGCCTTTAATATCAATCCTCTTTTTATTGAGGCGGGGGTAGATGTGGCCGGGTCTGGCCGACTGCAACTGCAGGTTGGATATAAGATATATTAATGAATTATATTATTACTTTTATCTTAATATGTGCGGCCATAACCACGATTGTTATCTTGCTCCGGTTTTTACAAGTTATATCGCTCTTCATTAAAAAAAGAAGACCGCCGGAAATTGAGGTCGTTCCGGATGAAAAATTACCCAAGGTTACCGTCATGATACCGGCTTTCAATGAAGAAAAAGTGATCGCCAAAACTCTGGAGACAATCCTTAATCTGGACTATCCTGACGATAAATTTCAGATTTTAATCATAAATCCCGGCTCAACTGACAGAACCGGCGAGATCGTTCGTGAAATCGCTGTCAAGAGCAAAAGAAATGTGATGGTGAAAGATGCGGTGGATGATTTTGTGCATCATGGCAAGCCGCGCGCTCTTAATTTTGGGTTAAAGCATGCCAGCGGAGAAGTGATCGTAATCTACGATGCCGATAGCCTGGTTGATAAAATGGCAGTTAAATATCTGGCTTCATATTTGGTTACCCATCCGCAGGTAGGAATCGCATTCGGCATGCGCAAAGCCATAAATCCTCACAGTTTTTTTGCCCGGCTGGTGTATCTGGAATCTTTATCCCAGCAGCTCATGACCGAGGCGGCCCCACCCAAAGAAGGAAAAAAAATCCTCTTTTGCCCGGGGACGAACGTGGCGATCCGGCGATCGCTTCTGGATGAGCTGGGCGGATGGGATGATAACGCTTTAACCGAAGATTTCGAGATCTCCCTGAGGGTCCACTCCCGGGGCTATCGCATCGAATACGTTCATTCGGCTTTGTCCCACGAAGAAGTGGTTGAGAAGCTTAAAATTTGGATGGTTCAAAGAACAAGGTGGGTGAGAGGCGGCAATCAGGCCTTTTTAAAGAACTTGCTGGAAATGAGAAAAAATTTAATCGAACGCAAGTTAAAATTTATTAACTTGTTAATCTTTTTAAACATCCTGGAATTCTATTCTCCTCCGGTCGCTCTGGCCTCCGCGGATCTGGTTTTTTTTCTGGGGCTTATAGAAATTTTCTTTCTCGGCGGTTTGGGAATCGGCTTCTTCCTGTGGTTGATATTCTACGCTTTGTTGATTTTGCTGGTGCTCGCCTGCGTCATTTATGTCGGCGAACTAAATTTTAAAAATGTTCTGGGTGCTCTGCTTTTTTATTTTTATTTCCAGCTCTGGTTGATCGTCTTTTTCAGAGTGGTTTTACTGGATCTATTCCATACTCCCAATCTTTGGGAGAAAACCGAAAGGTTCGCCAGCTGAAGTGAAAAATTTGTTATTCTGGCTTTTGGTTTATACGCTGATCATGGCTTTCAGCCAGATTCTTTTGAAAATGGGTGCGGTCCAGATCGGCAGTTTCAAGATCAAAGAATTCAGAGATGTGCTGATAATTGCATTTGAAGTTTTAACTAACCCATTTGTCATTCTCAGTGTCACTCTCATGGTTTCCATGTTTTTTCTCTGGATGTTTATTCTTTCCTGGTTCAAACTCGGCTTAGTTTTCCCCATGACGGCTTTGACCTATGTGTTTGTCGCGCTCATGTCTTATTTTTTTCTCGGAGAAGCGCTTTCACTGATTAACTACTTTGGAATTATTTTGATTGCTTCAGGAATCTTCTTTTTGCTTTACAGATAAATGAGGAATTTGATATTCGGAATATTTTTGGGATTTGGGATTTGGTTATTGGGATTTGCTCAGGGTTGCGGCAATCCCATTGTGCAGCATTTTCCCAATGCACCCAAAATCACATCGGTCTTTCCCGCCAGCGGAGCTGCCGGAGTAACGATCGAAGTGCAGGTTACCGCCACTTTTGATAAAAATATGGATGCTTCAAGTATTAACACCGATTCTTTCACTCTTACTTATAATACGGGCCTAAATACAGTTACCGGCACGGTGAGCTACAGTTCTAGCGGCAAGACGGTTACTTTTACCCCTTCCGCTCAATTGTCTTTTTCTAAACTCTATACTGCAACCGTCTCCAATGCCGTGAAAGACTCCGATGGAAACCCACTGGAAAATTCTTACGGTTGGAGTTTCACCACCGCAGCGGCTCCATGAAGATAATTCTCGCTGGCTATAACGTTGACGCCGAAGTTCTGTCCGAATTGACGCAGGGTCAGAATCGCCTCGATGTTACGCCCGAAACCCTGTCCGCTTCTTATGCCCGGATCTCGCGCGACCCGCGGCCGATAAATGAACTGCGAAAGATTGCCCGCGAAGAGGTTGAAAAAGCCCGCAAATCGAATTCAACTATCATCTTCAAGATGGGGCATCATTCGGTTGCGGAACATGCGGTTTTTAATTTCGATATTCTGGATGTTTCACGACTGGCGCTGGAAGAAATCGAAAAATTCAGGCTTTGCTCCTTTACCGAAAAGTCGCAGCGCTATCAAAAACTGGAAGGCGGCTTCCTGATACCGGAGGAAATAAAAGGTTCAAAAATCGAAAGTCGTTTTGTTGAAATCGTAGAAAAGCAAAATCAATATTATCAGGAGCTGGTGGGGAAGGGGATTGAGCCCGAGGACGCGCGCTATGTCACTGCGATGGCAGCTTACGGACAGGTTGGGCTGACCATCAATGCCCGCAATCTGGAGCTGCTTTTCCGAAGATTTGCCTCGGCAGAGCTTGAGGAAGTGAGAAAGATCGGGCGATCATTATATGATTTGGCCGGCAGAATTGCTCCTTCGATTCTCCTTTTTACCGAAGCTAATGATTTTGATCAAAAAACCTATCCTGAGTTGCGTGAATATTTCCAGGGGAAGTGGGAAAGGCAACGACGGGTAAAACCGGCTTGTGAATTGGTCGATTACACGGAGAAAGCCGATCTCAAGTTGGTGGCAGCGCTGCTGCACACTTCATCAGGAATTCCCTTCCGCAATTGCCGGCGCAAAGTTAAAGAGATGACCCGGAAGGAGAGAGAGGAAATCGTCAAAAAGGCTTGTCAGTATATGGAATTTTACGATTCAACTCTGCGTGAATTTGAACACATAGCTTTAACTTATGATCTTATATTGTCTTCGGCCGGTTTTGCGCAGATGAAGCGGCACCGGATGGCGACCATCACTGCGCAGACTTACGATCCGGCCCTGGGAGTTACCGTTCCTCCCAGAATAAATGAAAACGGCGAAGAGAAGCGCTTTCTTAGCTTAATGAAAGAAACCGAAGCTGCTTATGCCGAGACGGTAAAGAAATACCCGGCAGCTGCAAACTATGTTTTGACCGGCGCTCACCGCAAAAGAATCCTGATGACGGTGAATGCCCGGCAGCTGTATCATATCTCCCGCTTGCGGGAAGATATCCATGCCCAATGGGATATTCTGGAATTGACAAGACAGATGACAGAGATGGCAAAAAAAATCATGCCGTTAACTATGCTGCTGATCGGAGGAAAGGACATCTATCCGGAAAAGTATAAGAGAATATATGGCCGGCCGCCAAAGATGGTGCCGCTATCATGAATAGCCGGCCGCTTTCACTCGCGATTCTCTGGCACATGCATCAGCCTTTTTATAAGGATCTGGTGACCGGTGAATATATCCTCCCCTGGGTCAGGCTCCACGCGGTGAAAGATTATTACGATATGGTTGCGATCCTGGATAAATTTCCCGAGGTGAGGGTAACCTTCAATGTAGTTCCGTCGCTGCTGATTCAGGTTGAAGATTATGTGGTAAATAAAGTTTCAGATAAATTTTTGGTATTGACCCTCAAAGATCCTTCGGATCTGTTGCTGGAAGAGCGGGTTTTCATCCTTCAAAATTTTTTCATGGGCAACTGGGATACCATGATCAAACCTTATCGCAGATATCATGATCTGCTTTTGAAGCGCGGAAGATTTGTTTCACACGCCGAATTGATCAGAGTTGCCCGCCGTTTCTCGGATCAGGAAATTTTGGACCTTCAGGTTTGGTTCAATTTAACCTGGTTTGGTTTTATCTACAAAAATGAGGATCCGGTCATTAAGGAATTGATCAAAAAAGGGAAATATTTTACCGGAGACGACAAAATGGCCGTGATCGATAAACAGAGGGAAATCATGGGAAAAGTAATTCCCAAGTACAAAGAACTTGAGGATCGGGGCCAGATCGAGCTGACCACCACTCCCTTTTATCATCCCATCCTGCCGCTGCTGTGCGATACCAATTCAGCCAAAGAAGCGATGCCTTATATCGAATTGCCTGAGGCGGCCTTCCAGCACCCCGAGGATGCGGAGGCGCAGATCCGGATGGCGGTTGAATTCCATGAGCGCAGATTCGGCAGGAAACCCCGCGGAATGTGGCCTTCCGAAGGATCGGTGTCGGAACCAATTATTCCCCTGGTGGCCAAAGCGGGGATAAAATGGCTTGCTACCGACGAGGGGATTTTAGAAAGATCTCTCAATAAAATCGAGATGCGCGCGCGCACCATTTCGGCCGCGGAACTTTATCAGCCTTATCTGGTTGAAAAGGACGGGACTTCGGTCGCCATGATTTTCAGGAACCATTTTATTTCAGACCAGGTGGGGTTTGTTTATTATCGCTGGAAGGTCGAGGAGGGAGTGGCTGATTTTATGTCCCATCTGAACAATATTCGAATCAGCCTGCCGGAGGATTCCAAAAATTATCTGGTCCCGGTTATTCTGGATGGAGAGAACGCCTGGGAATATTATCCCGGCGGGGGCAAAGAATTTCTGGAAGCTTTTTACTCCCGGCTTTCCAGCGACCCATCGGTCAGAACGGTGCGAGTCTCCGACTACCTTGAACAGAACCCGCCGAATAAAAAGTTGACCAGGCTTTTCGCCGGCTCCTGGATCGATAATAATTTCAAGATCTGGATCGGACACGAAGAAGATAATACGGCCTGGGATTATTTGAACGGTGCTCGGCTGGCGCTTGAAGGAGTGAGCCGCGACGATGCCAAGACGGCCTGGCAGGAAATTTATATTGCCGAGGGTTCGGACTGGTGCTGGTGGTATGGGGATGAACATTCTTCGGAAAATGATGCGGTCTTTGATGCCCTTTTCCGCAAACATCTTAAGAACGTTTATACCTTGATCGGCAGAAAGCCGCCCAAGTATCTGGATGCTCCCATTAAAAAGGCCAGAGTGGTCCGGCCCATCAAAGAGCCGGTTTATCTGATCCGGCCGGTGCTGGATGGTGAAATCACCAACTATTATGAATGGCTGTCGGCCGGATTTTTTGATATCGCACGCGCCCGCGGGGCCATGCATCAGATCGCGACTCTATTAAATGAGATTTATTATGGGTTCAGCCTGACCGATCTTTATCTCCGTTTGGGAGTTAATCTGGATCTTTCTAATGAAGAAGCTGCGGATTTTTCTTTTGCCGTTATAACTTTTGCTCCAAGCGAAAGAAAAGCGGAAATTGTTTTTAACCGCGAGGCTAACCGTTTTGTTTTTAAACTTTACAAAATGGGAGAAAAGCAGGACTGGGAGTTTGTCCGCGAGCTTGAATCTTTTGGAGTGGGGCGTATAATTGAAATGGGAATTCCTTTCCCGGATCTTGAGGCCCGGCCTTCGCAGTTGATTGAGCTGGTGGTGGTGGTTTATAAGGACGGGCAGGAGCTGGAGCGCTGGCCGCGAGGCGGGGTGATCACCGTCACAGCTCCGACCGAGACCTACGAACAGGAACAATGGTATGTATGAAAAAAGTTAAGTTTTTATTTGGAATACATTGTCATCAGCCGGTCGGAAATTTTGAGCACGTTTTTGACGAAGCTTACGAAAAATCCTACCTGCCTTTTATTCAGATGATGGATGCACACCCGCGGGTTAAATTTGCCGTCCATTACAGCGGGGTCCTTTATGATTGGTTTTTAGAAAAACATCCGGAATTTATTGATTATTTGAAAAAGCTGTCAAAACGCGGGCAGATGGAGGTCATGACCGCCGGTTATTATGAGCCGATCATTCCGATGATCCCAAATGAAGATAAAATTGGTCAACTAACCTTGCAGAATGATTTTATCAAGAAAAGGTTCGGTATGGCGCCGCGCGGGATGTGGCTTACGGAGCGCATTTGGGAGCCGCATCTTCCAAAGATTTTAGCGGAAACGGGGATCGAATACGTGACGGTGGACGATCAGCATTTTGTCTCAGCCGGGACTGCGCCGGAAAAAATGCTGGGGTATTATGTTACCGAAGAAGAAGGATCGATACTTAAGGTATTCCCCATCAATAAAACGCTGCGCTATCTTATTCCTTTTAAACTGCCGGAAGAAACCATTAAATATTTGCGAAGTATTGCAGTTGAAGAGGGAGAGGTTGCCGGTATTTTAGCTGATGACGGAGAAAAGTTTGGCGTCTGGCCGGGGACCCACCAGTGGGTTTTCGAAGAGGGCTATTTAGAAAACCTCCTGACATTGCTGGAAGATAACGCTGACTGGATTGAGTTTAAGACTTTCTCCGAATATCTGGATGAGCATCCGCCGCTGGGAAGAATTTATTTGCCGACCGCTTCGTATTCGGAGATGATGGAATGGGCGCTGCCCACGGAATCGGGGAAGAAATTGGAGAAACTCAAGGAAGAAATCAAGCGCCTGGGTAAAACAGAAGAATGCGAACAGTTTATCAAGGGAGGCTTTTTCCGCAACTTTTTGGTTAAATACCCCGAGTCAAACAACATGCACAAAAAAATGCTGCAGGTCAGTCAAAGACTTCAAACTTTAAAAAAAGGAAAATCGATCATCGGGGAGAGGGAAAGAGAAAATCGGCTGCGGGAGGCTCAGCTGGAGCTGTTTAAAGGTGAATGCAACTGCGCTTACTGGCACGGGGTTTTTGGCGGGCTTTATCTTAACTTTCTGCGCCATGCGGTTTATGAGCACTTGATCAAGGCGGAAGTTACCATGGAAAAATACGCCCGCGGGAAAGACGATTACGCAGAAATAACTATCACTGATTTTGATAAGGACGGCTGTGACGAGGTTATCCTTTCAAACAGTTTATTAAATTTATACTTTGCTCCTGCCTACGGCGGTTCGCTTTTTGAACTGGATTATAAACCGAAGCATTTTAACTTAATTAATACTCTGGCGCGGCGGGAAGAAGTTTATCATGAAAAGATTAAAAGAGCCGCCCTTCATCCGTTGGGAGAAGACGCCGGAGCGACCACCATTCATGAAATAGTCCGGGTTAAAGAAAAGGGACTGGAACATGATTTGGTTTATGACTGGCATCGACGGATTTCCCTGCTGGATCATTTTCTGGACAGCGGAACGGATCTGGAGAGTTTCAGCCAGGTTAAATATAAAGAGGTGGGAGATTTTACCATCCTGCCTTACGAATTTATGCCGCAGCGCAGGGGAAATGAGATCTCGGTGGCTTTGAATCGGCATGGGAAAGTTAATGGGTTTCCGGTAAAGGTCGAAAAAATCATCTCCCTTTATGCCCGGCAGTCGATTGTGAACATAGTTTATGAAATCACAAATATGAGCCAGGAGAAGCTCAGTTTATGGTTTGGGACAGAGTTCAATTTTTCTTTGCTGGCGGGAAATGCGGAAGATCGTTACTATGAAGTGGAGGGAAGGGATCTGGAAGACCGCACCCTGGGGAGCTGCGGCAGTTTAGGGAATATAAATTCGATTAAATTAGTTGACGAATGGAAAGGGTTTGATGTATCATTGGAGCTGGATAAGCCGGCCGAATTTTGGCGCTTTCCGATCGAAACCGTTTCACAATCTGAAGGCGGGTTTGAGAAAACTTATCAGAGTTCCGTGGTTTTTCCAAACTGGAAGTTTTCTTTGAATCCTAACGATAAATGGAACATTAAGATAGTCTTGCGGGTTGAAGATTAGGGCAGGAGGAATACATGCCGGAGCTGCGTAAAGATCCCATTTCCGACCGCTGGGTGGTGATTTCAACCGAACGGGGAAGGAGACCTTCGGATTTCGGAACCGTTTCGGTGGCCGAAGAAGCCGCCGAAACCAAATTTTGCCCCTTTTGCGAGGGCAATGAAAACAAAACCCCCAATGAGATAATCGCCTGGAGAAAAGCTACGACTTTGCCGAATACCGCGGGCTGGGATGTTCGCGTGATTCCCAATAAATTTCCGGCTTTAATCATTGAGGGAGAAGTGAACCGCACCGGCATGGGAATTTTTGATATGATGAGCGGTATCGGCGCTCATGAAGTAATGATAGAAACCCCGCAACACAATCTGAATATCCCTGATCTTCCGGATGAACATGTGGAAAAAATACTCTGGGCTTACAAACAGCGAATTCTGGACCTGGAAAAGGATAAAAGGTTCAGATATATTCTGGTGTTTAAAAATTACGGCACCGCTGCCGGGGCTTCGCTTTCCCATCCTCATTCTCAATTAATTGCGACACCGATCACCCCCCGATACGTTAAACTGGAACTATCCGGCTGCCGCTCCTATTTTCAAGAAAAGGAACGCTGCATCTTTTGCGACATGATCCGACAGGAGCTGGGTTCGGGGGAAAGGCTGGTCTACGAAAATGAATATTTTGTAGTTTTCGCTCCCTTTGCCTCACGCTTTCCCTTTGAAGTCTGGCTGTTGCCGCGAAGGCACGAATACGGTTTCCAGGAACTGCCGGATGAGGAAAGGATTCAACTGGCTCGTTGCTTGAAAGATATCCTGCTGCGTCTAAAAAAAACCTTGAATGATCCCCCCTATAATTACGTGCTGCACACGGCGCCCAATCCGGTTCCCCGCGCCGGTAAACCAGATTACTGGGGAACGATTCAATATGATTTTCACTGGCACATCGAAATTATCCCGAGGCTGACCAAAATGGCGGGTTTTGAATGGGGGTCCGGTCTCTATATAAATCCTACAGCGCCGGAAGAGGCGGCAAAATATTTAAGGGAGGTGAAAATTTAATGGCAAAAAAGAAAGTGGCGTTTAAATTTGTACCTGCGAATCCGGTTCACGATGTAAAACTGGCGGGCAGTTTCACCAACTGGGAGAGGGGCGCGATCGTTATGGCCCGGGGCAGAAGCGGGGAGTGGAAGGCGCAGGTCAGTCTTGATCCGGGCGAGTATGAATATAAATTTATGGCGGATGGAATCTGGTTCAATGATCCCGCCGCCGATCGCTCGGCGACCAACGTTTGGGGAAGCGAAAACTCGGTCAGAGTGGTGAGGTGATATAAGTGCCCCCAAAAAAGAGAGCGGCTAAAGCAAAAGCTCCACCCAAAAGACCCCGCCGCAGGCAAGCGGAAGTTATTGCGGCTCAGCCCGAAGCGGCGAGAAGAGAAGGTCAAGCGGAAGAAAGCAAGTATTATGCCGGACCGGTGATTCAAAAATTCGAAGAAGAAAAGCCTTTTGAATTTCCGGCTGGTTACGGAGACAATCGGATCGTGGCCATGGTCCGCGATCCTTTCTGGATACATACCTATTGGGAAGTAAGCGACAGCCGCCGCCAAGAAATAAAAAAAGAACTGGGAGAAGAGGTTTTTGCAAGAGCCGGAGAATATCTGCGCGTCTATAACACGGAAAATTGGGATGCTTTTGACATAGAAGTTACCAGCGGTGCCAAAAATTGGTACATTCACGTCCCGCATCCAAATAAAACTTATTGTGTGGATATTGGCTATAAGACTCCGGATGGAAGGTTCGTCACCGCGGCGCGGTCAAATTGGGTTACCACTCCTCTGAATATGATGTCAGATGTCATTGATGAACAGTGGATGATTCCGGACTGGGAGCGAATGTACGCGCTTTCCGGAGGCTTTGGCATCGGGAGAAGTTCAGGTGAGATCCACGAGTTAATGAAAAAACGTTTCCAGGAAGAGTCGGCTTCCGGCTGGGTTTCCTCAATTTCTTCACCGGTTCGGAAGGCTGGCGAGAGGCCGTTCTGGCTGGTGGCCAATGCCGAGCTTATTATTTACGGAGCAACCGAGCCGACCGCTACCCTGACCGTGCAGGGGAGAAAAATGAATCTGCGTGAAGACGGGACTTTCAGTCTGCGCTTTTCACTTCCCGACGGCAAACAGGTCATACCCATTGAGGCCATCCGCGATGACGGAGCGCAGCGCCGCAAAATTACCCCCAGTGTAGAAAGAAGAACTGAATAAGGAATGGAAAAGGGTTATCTGGCGTTAGTATTGCACGCGCATCTTCCTTACGTGCGTCATCCCGAATACGAAGACTTTCTGGAAGAAGATTGGTTCTACGAAGCGATCACTGAAACTTATATTCCGCTCCTCAAGGTCTTCGAGAGCCTGGTAAATGATGGTGTCGATTTTAGGATCACCATGTCTATCACTCCCACTCTGGCCTCGATGTTGACCGATCCGTTATTGCAAGAGCGCTACCTTCATCATGTCGACAAGCTGATTGATCTCACTTACAAAGAGATGGAGCGTACGCGCTGGCAGCCGGAGTTCCAGGAGCTGGCAAAAATGTACAATCACCAGTTTATCGAAGCGCGTTCCCTCTTTGTCAATAAATACGGAAAGAACCTGGTCAACGCCTTCAAAAAATTTCAGGATCTGGGAAAACTGGAAATTATCACCTGCGCCGCGACCCACAGTTATTTACCTCTGATGGATATCAATCCCAATGCGATACGCGCGCAAATCCGAGTGGCAGCGGCGCAATATGAAAAGCTGTTTGGGCGAAGACCCAGGGGGATCTGGCTCCCGGAATGCGGCTACCATCCCGGCCATGATGAGATTTTAAAAGAAGAGGGAATTCGCTATTTTCTGGTAGATACCCACGGCATTCTGCATGGAACACCCCGCCCCAAATACGGGGTTTTTGCCCCGATATACTGCAAGTCGGGTGTGGCGGCTTTTGGCAGGGACATGGAATCTTCCAAAGCGGTCTGGAGCGCGGTTGAGGGCTATCCGGGTGATTTTAATTATCGGGAATTTTACCGCGATGTCGGTTTTGATCTGGATTATGAATATGTTCGGCCTTACATTCATACCGATGGAACGCGTGTGCAGACCGGGATAAAGTATCACCGCATCACCGGAAATGTTGATTTAGCTTTCAAACAGCCGTATGTACGGAAGTGGGCGCTTGACAAAGCCGCTGAGCAAGCCGGTAATTTCATGTTTAACCGGGAAAAACAGATTGAACATCTTCATAATTATCTTGGGAAAAAACCGATTATCATTTCTCCTTATGATGCCGAACTTTTTGGGCACTGGTGGTATGAAGGTCCGGAATGGTTGAACTTCCTGATGCGAAAAATTTATTACGACCAAAAATCGGTTAAACTGATTACTCCCTCAGAATATTTGGATTGGTTCCCGAGAAACCAAATTGTAACTCCGTCCATGTCTTCCTGGGGATGGAAGGGTTATAGCGAAGTCTGGCTGGAGGGTTCCAATGATTGGATTTATCGGCATCTGCACAAGGCGGCAGATAGGATGGTTGAGCTGGCGAAATCGTATCCGAATGCCGATGGCTTGACACAGCGAGCTCTCAATCAGGCCGCCCGCGAGCTTTTGCTGGCGCAGTCATCGGACTGGGCCTTTATTTTCAAAACCGGCACCTGCACTCCGTACGCTTATAAACGGACCAAAGATCATATCGAACGCTTTACCAAACTATATGATTCGATCAAATCAAACTCAATTTCTGAGCCTTGGCTTTCGGAAATAGAAAATAAAGATAACATTTTTGCGGATATAGACTACAGGGTATATTTATGAAAGCGGTAGTTTTAGCTGGCGGTTTAGGAACACGTTTGCATCCTTTGACGGTAAATATTCCCAAACCGATGATTCCGGTCGCCAACCGTCCGCTGATGGAATATGTTATTTATCTTCTGCGCAAGCACAAGTTCAAAGATATCACCGCGCTCCTTTATCATCAGCCGGAGATCATAAAAAATTATTTCGGGGATGGATCAAAATTTGGCGTCAATATAAATTATGTTGAGGCTCAGGAAGATTACGGCACTGCCGGGGCGGTTCGGTACGCAGCTCAGGGCATCAATGAACCTTTTCTGGTGATCAGCGCCGATCTCATCACCGACTTTAACCTTGAAGGGATTATCAAATATCATAAAGAAAAGGAAGCCGCCGCTACCATGGTTTTAACTCATGTACCCAATCCCTTGCCTTACGGAATTGTAATTCTTAACAAAGAAGGAAAGGTCAAACGCTTTCTGGAAAAACCTTCCTGGAGCGAGGTTTTCTCCGACACGATTAATTGCGGAATTTATGTACTGGAGCCCCGCGTTATCGAAAAAATTCCGGAGGGCCGGTCCTTCGATTTCAGTCATGATCTTTTTCCGCTTCTGCTTTCCGAATCCGAACCTCTATACGGTTACGTGGCCTCCGGCCTTTGGAAAGACATTGGCAATCTGGTTGAATACGGTAAGGTCCACATTGATGTTTTCAAAGGGAAGGATTTTCAGATTTCGAAAGGAGCGGTTATTTCCCCCTCGGCCAAGATTGAAGGAGTTGGGGTCGTTGGTGAAAAAACAGTGGTTGGTGATGACGTTTTCTTGAGCAACGTCTCAATCGGCAGAAATTGTCAAATTGCCCGCGGCGCAACCCTGCGGCAATGCATCCTCTGGGATAATGTTATCATCGGCTCCGAGGCTCGGCTGGAGAGAACGGCGGTTGCGCGCGGATCCGTTATTGGCGATCGAAGTTATCTGGAAGAAGGAGTCGCGGTCGGAGAGGAATGCAATATTGGAAAAGACGTGAACATCAAGCCGTACGTTAAAATCTGGCCAAACAAAGTCATAGAAGAAGGGGCTACGGTTTCACGTTCGATGGTCTGGAGAGAAAGATGGAGCAGGGGGATCTTTGGCCCTTACGGAGTAACCGGGTTATGCAACGTTGAGGTAACGCCGGAATTTGCGGCGGCATTGGGAGCGGCTTACGGTTCCGTGCTTGGGAAAGGAACGTGCATAACCACCTCGCGCGATTCTCATAAATCCTCGCGAATGATCTACCGCGCCCTGCTTTCGGGTGTTCTTTCTGCCGGTGTGGGTGTTTCGGATCTGGAGATGGTGCCGATTCCGGTTAATCGCTATGAATTAAAGGCTTTGAAAAGCCGTGGCGGTTTTCACGTTCGAAAATCGCCCTATGATCCGCAGGTGATCGATATTAAATTTTTTGACGAAAACGGAATGGATCTGGCTTCTTCCCGGGAGAAGAAGATTGAACGTCTCTTTTTTGGCGAAGATTTTAAACGAATGCAGATCGAAGAAGTAGGAGAGCTAACCTTTCCCTTCCATCGTGTGGCTGAATTTTACAAAGAGGGGGTTTTAAATTGCATCGATAAAGATGCGATTCGTGCAGCTAATTTTAAAGTGGTAGTCGACTATGCGCATAGTTCCGCTTCACAAATATTCCCGTCAATTCTGGGAGAACTGGGAGTAGAAGTTATTGCATTAAATGCTCACATTGATGAAACCAAAATCACCAAGACTAAAACCATGTTTGACAATTCACTTTCACAGCTCTCTCAAATCGTTAAGACGTTGAACGCGGACCTCGGGATCATGCTGGATACAGGAGCGGAGAAAATTTTCCTTTGTGACGAGAAGGGAAATATTCTTCAGGGAAATCTAGAGCTGGCCATTATGACCATTTTGGTGAGTCGGTTAGTCAAAAATGCGCAAATAGCGGTGCCGGTTAAATCGAGTCGAGTGATTGATGAAATGGCAAAAAAGCACGCAGCCAGGATTGTTCGCACCAAGACCAGTTCTCGCGATATGATGGAAGTCTCCGCTAAACCTGGGGTCAGCTTTTTGGGAGAAAACCTGGGGGGGTTTATTTTTCCTGAATTTCAGCCAGCATTCGATGCCATGTTCACTTCGGTCAAGCTTTTAGAGATGCTCTCTAAAGTTAAAATAAAGCTTTCTGAATTGGCAAATGAGGTTCCAAGAATTATTATGGTATCCAGGGAAATTTCGTGCTCTCCCGAAAACAAGGGAAAAGTACTGCGCACCATTGTTGATAATCTGCAGGACGAAGAAGTTGATCTAACGGATGGGATAAAAATATTCCATGGTAATGACTGGGTGTTAGTTTTGCCGGATCCGGCGCGTCCGATTATCCATGTTTATTCTGAGGCTGGCAGCGAGAAACAAGCGGAAAAGTATGTTAAGGAATACATCGAAAAGATAGATTCAATTTTATGAAGATACTTTTTGTTTCACCCGAAGTTGTACCTTTTGCCAAGACCGGCGGCCTGGCCGACGTTGCCGGCTCTTTGCCCAAAGCTTTAAAAGAAATCGGCCACGATATTCGAATTTATATGCCGCGCTACAAAAATGTGAAACCGGGAAAATTCCTGCCCGGCAGCGAAGTGCCGGTTTATTTTTATGAAAACGAAAAATACTTCGGCAGTCGGGAAGAATTGTATCAGATCGGGGGGGTCGATTATCCGGATAATCTTGAGCGATTTTCTCTTTTTTGCCAATCGGCCCCAGAATTATTGAAAGCAATAAACTGGCAGCCGGATATTATCCACTGCAACGACTGGCAGTCGGCTTTGGTCATTGCTTATCTAAAGATTCTTTACAAGGACGATCCTTTCTTTAAACGAACGGCAACGGTTTACTCCATTCACAATATGGGTTATTTGGGCGTGTTTCCTAAAGAAAAACTTCCTTTGACCGGTTTAGGTTGGGACCAGTTTAAGCCGGAAGCTCTGGAATTTTGGGGGAACGTTGCTTTAACTAAGGCGGGTTTTGTATACGCGGATGTAATAAATACCGTTTCGGAAAGCTATGCCAAAGAAATTCAGAATCCTGAATATGGATGTGGATTAGATGGCCTTTTACGCTCCCGCACCAACGACGTTTATGGGATTATCAATGGAATTGATTATGATGTCTGGAATCCGGCTACCGATAAAAGTATTCCCAAGCGTTACAGTCCGGCGACCCTTTCTTTAAAAATCGAAAACAAACTGGAGCTGCAGAGAGAGCATAATCTGCCACAAAAGAAAGAAACTCCTATCATCGGGATGATCACACGATTGGCGGATCAAAAAGGGCTGGATATTCTTGCCGGGGCTCTCCCTCAGATTATGCATGAACATTGTCAGTTTGTCGTTCTTGGTACGGGAGATCCGAAATATCATAAACTAATGCAGGATCTAAAAAAGAAGTATCCGGATCACATCGGTGTGAATCTAAAATTTGACGCTATTTTAGCTGAGCTGATTTATGCCGGCTCTGACATGTTTTTAATGCCAAGCCGATACGAACCCTGTGGATTGGGCCAGCTAATTAGTTTCAAATATGGAACCATTCCTATTGTGAGAAAAACCGGCGGATTAGCTGACACCGTCCATGATTTTAATCCCAAAAGCGGGGAAGGAGAGGGGTTCGTTTTCGAAGAATACAGTTCTAAAGCCTTATTAGGTGCGGTAACGAAAGCGATCGAAACCTTTCACAAAAAGTCGGTATGGAAGCCATTGCAGGAAAAAGTGATGCAGCTCGACTATTCCTGGGACGCCTCGGCGAAGAAATATATTGCCCTCTATATGAAAGCGTTGGAGAAGGTCGGGATAAAACCACTCTAATCGTAAAAAGCATTCTTGACAAAATAGTTTAAAAGTGTAGTATAATCAGGTTCGAGGTGAAATGTGAACACCAGTAAATGTTATGCACTTTTTTTAATCGTTTCCACCCTGATATTCTTGGTATCGGTTATTTTATCAGGCTGCGGATTGCTGGTTTCTTCGGTGATCCCGAAGGGTGAGGGAGCTACGACTACCATCACTTTACCCAGCGGCGGTGTTTTTCAAGTCAGCGGAACGGTCAACCGGGGTGCATTGATGGTGATGCCGACTATAGAGGGGGCAGTGCTGCTTTTTAAAAACAAATCTGATCTCCAAAGCAAGGCTGCCCCGCCGGTTTCGGCAGAAGTAAAAAGTTTTACCGGCGATACCTTTTCTTATTCGATCGGCACCACCGAAGGGGGCACATATTTTATCATTGCCGTTTATCCCTTTTCTGAGAATGGCGGGGGCACCCCCGAGGGGGCAGGCGGTCCGGGCATAACTGCGGATGGCGGCGCTAATTCAATGCTCAACGCCCTTCAATCAATCAATGTAACCAGCCAGAGCACTACCGTCAATATGACGCTGTACCGCATCACCGGGCCGTAAATCATCATGTCAGGCCACTCCAAATGGGCAACCATCAAGCACAAGAAAGCCAAAACCGATTCTCAACGCGGTAAGGTTTTCACTAAGATCATCAAAGAGATTACCACCGCCGCCAAGATCGGCGGGGGAGACCCGGATGGGAATCCCCGGCTTCGCCTCGCCATTGAGAAAGCCAAAGAAGCCAACATGCCCAATGATAATATCAAACGGGGTATTGAAAAGGGTGTGGGTGGTGGTGCCTCGACTATAGAAGAATTAACCTACGAAGGCTATGGCCCGGGCGGGGTGGCTTTGATGATCGATGTTATGACTGATAATCGTAATCGGGCCGCCGGCGAAATTAGAAATATTCTGGAGAAGGGCGGCGGAAACATGGGTGCGGCCGGGAGCGTCTCGTACATATTCAAGCGCAAGGGAAGCATCGTTTTTGAAAAATCTGCGGTTAACGAAGAAGAATTGACCATGGCTGCGATTGACGCCGGGGCGGAAGATGTTTTGGAAGAAGAAACGGTGCTGGAAGTGATCACCACTCCGGAGAATTTTGAAAAAGTTAGAGATGAGCTGAGCAAGAAAGGGTTTAAATATTCTTCTGCCGAAATTACGATGCACCCTGCCAATGCGGTAAAGGTTACCGGAGAGACCGCCCATAAAGTCCTCAAGCTTGTCAATGCCCTTGAAGAACACGACGATGTTCAGGCGGTACACGCCAACTTCGATATTCCGGATGAAGAAATCGAAAAGATTTCTTAGGTTACCATGAAACTAGTTGCGGACTTACATATTCATACCGTCTCTTCCGGCCACGCTTACTCAACTCTTGAAGAATACGTAGCCCAGGCAAAACGAATCGGCCTCGACGCCATTGCCATCACCGATCATGGGCCAGCCATGCCGGGAGGACCGCATTATTACCATTTTTCCAATATGCGGATGATCCCTCGAGAAATTGACGGGATAAAGATCCTGCGGGGAATCGAGGCCAATATTATTAACGAAAAAGGTGAAATCGATCTGACCGAGCAGGAAATAAAGTGGGGGGAGCTGGATATCATAATGGTGGCCATGCATCCCCGGGTCGGCTATGAGAATCAGGGAGAAGAAAAAAATACCGAGGTTTTGATTAAAGCCATGAAAAACCCCTACGTAAACGTGGTTGCTCACCCTGGGAATCCAAAATATCCGATCAAAGTTAAGGAAATGGTGGCCGCAGCCAAGGAGAAAGGTGTTTTGATTGAAGTAAATAACAGTTCTGACTTTTCTCGTCCCGGCAGTCATGAGAGATGTGTGGAAATTGCACGGGAAACAAAAAAGATCGGATGGAAAATACTGATCGGAACCGATGCCCATATTTCCGGCATGCTGGGCATTTTCGACGACGCGCTCAGGCTGATCGCCGAAGCCGGGCTAACTGAAGAGGATGTGGTGAATACTTCGTGGAAAAAGATTGAAAGGTGTTTAATAAAGCATGTATAAGTATTCGATTTTTGAAACATCTCTGGGTTGGATGGGAGCGGTAGTTTCTCCCCACGGGCTCCATATGATCATACTGCCCAAGAAAAGTGCCGGAGAGATAAAAAAAGTTTTGGAAGAGCATTATACAGAAGAGTTGATTCGAGATGAAAATAGTCTGGCAGAAATTTCCGGCAGAATACAAGATTACCTTGAGGGCAAGGTGAATAGATTTAAAGAAAAGTTCGACGTGAGTGGTATCACACCTTTTGAAATGAAAGTTTGGGATACAGTTTATGGAATACCTTACGGGGAAGTAAGGTCCTATGACTGGGTGGCCAAGCAAGTGGGTACTCCCAAAAAAGTTCGAGCAGTAGGGCAGGCCCTGAAGCGCAATCGTTTGCCGATCATCATTCCCTGCCACCGGGTGATCAACAAATCGGGGGATTTGGGTGGATTTTCTGCCGGGGTTGAGATGAAAAGGAAGCTTTTGAAGATCGAAGGGAGGATCTGGTAAATGTTAGCTAAAAGAATCATTCCGTGTCTGGATGTTACTGAAGGCCGCGTGGTCAAAGGGGTCAAGTTTGTTGATCTTAAAGACGCGGGTGATCCGGTGGAACTGGCCGCCTATTATGACAAAGAAGGGGCCGATGAGCTGGTCTTTTTGGATATCACTGCTTCTTCTGATAAAAGATATATTATGCTGGAAGTGGTTAAAAGGGTCGCAGAAAAAGTTTTTATTCCTTTCACGGTTGGCGGCGGCATCAAAGATGTGGAAACTATGCGCGAAATACTGGCGGGCGGCGCAGATAAAGTTTCTGTTAATACCGCGGCGGTGCAGGATCCTAATTTGATCAAGATCGCCTCAGATAAATTTGGCAGCCAGTGTGTGGTGGTTGCTATCGATGCTAAAAAGACCTCCGCTCAAAAATGGGAAGTTTACACCCACGGCGGAAGAACCCCAACCGGCTTAGATGCGGTGGAGTGGGCAAAGAAGGCGGAAAAACTGGGTGCGGGGGAAATCCTTCTAACCAGCATGGATCGGGACGGTACCAAACTTGGATACGAGCTGGAGCTGACCCGCGCTATTGCCGATGCGGTAAATATTCCAGTGATTGCTTCCGGAGGGGCAGGGACTCCCGAGCATATTTACGAAGCTTTTGTAAGAGGAAAAGCGGATGCAGCTCTTTTGGCTTCCGTTCTTCATTACCGCGAAATGACGATCAAGGAGATCAAGGATTATCTTGAAAATAAAGGCGTTACTGTCCGAAGGTAAAAAGACGATTGACCGGGAGCTGAACCGTTGCCTGCCAAAGAAAGGCAAACTTGCGAAAGCAATGCGGTATTCGGTTTTTGCTGGAGGGAAACGTTTTAGGCCGATTCTCTGTCTAGCCACTGCTGAAGCTTTGGGAATGAAACCGGAGAAAGTATTACCTTTTGCCTGCGCGGTTGAATTAGTTCACACTTTTACTTTGATTCACGATGACCTGCCAGCCATGGATAATTCTGATTTCCGCCGGGGCAAACCAACCTGCCACAAGGTTTTCGGAGAGGCGATTGCCATTCTGGCCGGAGATGCTTTGAATACTATTGCTTTTAAAGTAATCTCTGCTTATCCTGAGGCTGCGAGGGAACTGTCCGGTGCGCTTCTGGAAGTGGTGGTTGGCCAGGCAGCCGACCTTGAGGCTGCTGGAAAAAGATTATCACTCAAGCAATTAAGGAATATCCATCTCTGGAAAACCGCCGCGTTGTTGAAAGCCTGTGTTCGTGGCACCGCTTTTATTTGTAATGCTTCCTCATTGAAAGTAAAAGTTTTGACTGCTTATGCCGAGCATCTGGGGCTTGCCTTTCAGATAACCGATGATATACTTGATGCTACTTCTTCTCAAAAAAAACTGGGGAAACCGGTAAAAGCCGACATCGGGAAAGGTTTTCCCTATCTGGTTGGATTGGAAAAATCAAAAAAACTGGCCGAAGAAGAGAAAAATAAAGCGATCGCCGCTTTGAGCAGTTTTGATGAAAAGGCTGCTTTGTTAAGAGAAATCGCTTCCTATGTCGTTAAAAGGGGATTCTGATGTACTATCCAAGCGAAAAAGAGTTTTTAAAACTTGCTAAAAAAGGAAATTTGATCCCTGTCTACAAAGAAATTGTAGCGGATATGGAAACCCCGGTTTCGGCTTTCAAGAAAATCGAGGGTGATTATTCATTTTTGCTGGAGTCAGTCGAGGGCGGCGAAAAGATCGCGCGTTATTCGTTCTTGGGATCCTGCCTTCCGTCACAGGTTATTGCCATAAATTCATTTGAGGATATCCGAAAGATCATGAAAAAATATAAACCGGTCGAAGTTGCCGGTCTGCCAAGATTTTCAGGCGGATTGGTCGGGTATATCAGCTATGACGCGGTTCGCGAGATTGAAAAACTTCCTGATAAGAACCCGGATGATTTGAAGTTTCCCTTGATGCGATTTCTTCTGGCTGACACCCTGCTGGCTTTTGATCACATCAAACATAAGATCTTAGTTGTTTCCAACGCCTTTCTTCGGGGAGACCCGAGAAAAGCATATCATGCAGCCTGCCGCAAGATAGACGCTTTAGAAAAAAAGCTGAAGCAAAACCTGAGACTGGAAAAAGTAGAATTTGAAATCCCCTCCCAACCCGCATTAAAGTCAAAAATTAAATCAAACCTATCCAAAAAAGAATATGAACAGATGGTAAGAAAAGCCAAAGAGTATATTCGCGCGGGCGATATCATTCAAGTGGTGTTATCGCAGAGATTTGAAGAAGAATGTAAGGCCGATCCGCTGAAGGTTTACAGAATATTAAGGATTATAAACCCTTCTCCTTACATGTATTACCTTAAATTCGGCAACCATCAAATTATCGGCTCCTCACCCGAAGTAATGGTCAGGCTTGAAAAGAACCGGGCAATTCTGCGGCCGATTGCCGGAACTCGTCCGCGGGGGAAAAATGAAGAAGAAGATGCAAAAATGGCGGAAAATCTCCTGGCTTCGAAAAAGGAGCGGGCGGAACACATCATGCTGGTTGACCTGGGAAGGAATGACCTGGGCAGGGTTTGCGAATACGGGAGCGTAAAGGTTACCGAAGAAATGGTGATTGAGAGATATTCCCATGTCATGCACATCGTCAGCAATGTGGCCGGAAAGCTCAGGGCCGGGAAGAACGCGGTGGACCTGATTAAATCTTGTTTTCCGGCGGGAACAGTTACCGGAGCGCCGAAGGTAAGGGCCATGGAGATAATTGATGAACTGGAAAAAATAAAACGCGGGCCTTATGCCGGCAGCGTCGGATATTTTAGTTTTTCAGGCGATCTGGATTCGGCGATTACCATACGGACTATTCTCATAAAAAAACGGCGCGCTTATGTCCAGGCCGGCGCCGGGATTGTTGTCGATTCTGTCCCCGAGAAAGAATATCAGGAAACCATCAACAAGGCGCGGGCTTTGCTTTCGGCAGTTGAACTTTCCCTATGATCAATTTCCGCATGCTCAAGCTTTCGGACTGGTATATCTGGACCGCCGTCGGAGGCTTGATTATAATCGGTTTTGTTTCGATCTTCAGTGCCACCTATGGAATGCAAATCAGACTTGGCGGCGATTCTTTTATTTATGTAAAGCGACAATTTATCTCTTTTCTGGTAGCGCTGGCCGGGTTGTCTGTTTTTGCCTATCTGGATTATAAACATTTAAAGAAGGCCGCTCCCTATCTTTATGGTCTGACCTTGTTATTTTTAGCCGTTATTTTGTTCCCCTCTTCCAGCGCGCAAGGAGCACAGCGCTGGTTCCAGCTGGGGCCATTTTCTTTCCAGCCTTCAGAAATTTCCAAATTCACGATCATTATCTCCCTGGCAAGTTTTCTTGCCTATCGCAAAAAGGTGAATAATGTTTTGGAGGCGGCTTATCTTTTGTTTTTGGTCGGTGCGCCGGCTTTTCTTATCTTCAGGCAACCGGATCTGGGCACGGCGCTGGTATTTTTAGTTATTTTAGCAGGCATGCTGGCGGCGGGAGAAGCTTCTCCCCGGCTCTTGATTTTACTGATAACCCCTTTTATTTCGATCATGCTGCGCCCGCTGATCATTCTTTGGTTGATCTATATTCTGGTATTAGTTATAGCTTTGTTCCTGACCCGCGCCGCCTTCTGGGATTGGGTTCTCATCCTGGGACTAAACATTGCAGTTGGCATTGCCGTTCCCTTTATCTGGGGAATGCTAAAAGCCTACCAGCGGATGCGCATTCTGGCTTTTCTTAATCCGGCCGCTGATCCTTACGGAGCCGGCTATCACAGTCTGCAGAGTAAAATTGCGATTGGCAGCGGGGGACTGCTGGGAAAAGGCTTTTTGAGGGGAACTCAAACCCAACTGCAGTTTATTCCTGAGCAACATTCCGATTTTATTTTTTCGGTGATAGGAGAAGAATTCGGGCTGATGGGTGCGATGCTGGTCCTGTCGCTTTTTGCGATTCTGGTATGGAGGATGGTGGTGATCGCTTCCCAGGCCAGAGACTGGTTCGGAAATCTGCTGGCGAATGGGATTGCGGTGATGACAACCTTTCATGTTTTAGCCAACATCGGCATGGCGGTAGGACTGTTACCGGTCGTTGGAATCCCGCTTCCCTTTATCAGTTTCGGAGGAACTTCGCTTTTAATGAATTTGATGGCGGTCGGTGTGCTTCAAAGCATCGCTATGCGCAGACAAAAGATTATATTTTAGAGCTTAAATTTAGCCTCGGCCACTCCGATGGCCTCGAAAGTCTCATCCCGGATCGAAACGATTACCTGTTTGCACTGAACCCAAACTTCCTCTTTTTTTATAAAGACGTTGCCGGAAAGAGTTAGTACCTCATTCTTATCATCATAAACCGCTGAATCAGCTCTGGTCTCGCGTCCTTTTTGTGTGACCATTACATGACCCGCGGCTTTAGCATCGCCCGTTTTGATTGAAAAGAAAAGCTCATCGGCGGTGACAACGGTTTTCCCTTTTAAGGTTTCTTTGGTGTCCGGATTTCTCAGTTTCTTTACCGTTTCTGCTTTCAGGATGGTTGCCGCTTTTTCAAGGGTGGCGCGAGCTCCGTATTTTAAAATAAGGCCTTTCAATTTTTTTGAATAAATGCCTTCCGGCGCCACGGCGGTTTTTTTCCCCTGGATAACTTCCAAGCTCCCTATGAGATTAATATCTTTCTCCGTGTCATTAAAAAGCAAGGCGGAATTACAGCGAATAAAAGTCCGAATTTTGTTTTCGTGTAAATTTAATTTCACATTTCCAGAAGCGTTAAGCTGTTCGGTTTCTCCCAAATATTGAACGGCATTAGCCTGCAAAATGCCATCTTTCCTTTTGATGTGAATGTTGCCGGAAATGTCAGCAATTTTACGCTCATGATCAACGTTGATTCTTTCACCCTTAAAAAGACTTCCCCTTTTAGTTAGGGTGACATGACCAAGGATTTCGGATCTTTTTTCCGCTGGTATATGTTTAATGTAATCAGCCGTCAGCCTGGTCCAGTCACTCTTGTTATTTGGCTGGGCGGCGAACTTTCCTAAATCCAAATAAGCCGTTAAAAAACCGGCTTTGGCTTCAGTTGACCCGAAGGCTTCGACGATTTCGGTGCGCCGGGAAACCTTGGCTTGAGGAGCCTTCAGATCGTGAACTGTAAGGGTTCCGTCTTTTCTGAAGATACGACCCTGGCTGACGTTGCGGAGGTAGGTGGTTTCCTGGTCCTTGGTGGTCCAGCCTTCTTTAGCGAAAAATTCCCAGACCTTTTTGCCTTCTTTTCTTCCTTCCACGCGGGTATTTTTGAATTCGGCCATTTTTTCGGTTTTTTCGGAGCTAAAATAGGGCGATTCCCGCGGAGAAATTAAGTAATAAGCGACTCCTAAAACGACTAGGGAAAATATCGTTGCAATATAAACAATTTTCCAGGAGAGATTTTCGTCCATATGTATTATTATAACACGCCTGCCTGCCGCCTGCCTGCTCCGAGGAGTCCGAAGACTCTCGGAGTCCTTCGGACCGGTAGGCATGGGTAGGCAGGGTCAACCGTGAACCTAAATGGTTCACGGTTGACACTACTTTGAAACGGATGCTATAATGCAAACCAATAAAAAAAATAGAAAGGGGTCAGAAAAATGGCGGTAAAAGTAGGCATTAATGGTTTCGGAAGGATCGGTCGGCAAGTATTGCACGCAATGGTCGAAAAGGGAGTGCTGGGAAAAGAGCTTGCGGTGGTCGCGGCGGTCGATATTGTCACGGAGGCGAAATATTTCGCCTACCAGATGAAGTATGATTCGATCCACGGCAGATTTAAAGGATCCCTGAGTGCAGCGGCGGAGGATGTGCTTGAGATCAATGGAAACAAGATCAAGTGTATTATGGCCACCAAGGAGCCAGGCGCCCTTCCCTGGAAGGACCTTGGCGTTGAAATTGTCATAGAATCCACCGGGCTTTTCACCGACTCTGAGAAAGCCAAGGGCCATTTGGTCGCCGGCGCCAAAAAAGTGATCATTTCCGCACCCGGCAAAGGCGAGGTCAAGACCATTGTTATGGGAGTCAATGATAATGAGTACGACCCGGCAATTCACCACATAATTTCCAATGCTTCCTGCACCACTAATTGTCTTGCGCCGCTGGTGCATGTGTTGGTTAAGGAGGGGATCGGGATTGAGACGGGTTTGATGACCACTATCCATTCCTACACCGCAACCCAGAAGACCGTTGACGGACCTTCGAAGAAGGACTGGCGCGGCGGCCGGGCAGCGGCGATCAACATCATTCCATCCACGACCGGTGCGGCCAAAGCGGTGGGTGAAGTGTTGCCTGTGACCAAGGGAAAGCTCACCGGCATGGCGTTCCGCGTACCGACGGCCGATGTATCGGTCGTTGACCTTACCTTCCGCTCGGTAAAAGATACCTCGATCGAAGAGATCGATGGCTTGATGAAGAAAGCGTCCCAGACCTATCTTAAGGGGATACTCGGCGTGACCGATGAAGAAGTGGTCTCGACCGACTTTATCCATGACGACCGCTCTTCCATCTATGATTCGCTCGCCACCCTGCAGAATAACCTGAAGGGCGAAAAGCGGTTCTTCAAGATCGTTTCCTGGTATGACAACGAATGGGGTTATTCCTGCCGTACCGTCGATCTTACAAAACTCATCGCTTCCAAGATGTAAGGAGCAGCCATGGCGAAGCAGACGGTCGAAAACATAAAGGACTTTAAGGGTAAAAAAGTCCTGGTCCGGGTCGATTTTAACGTCCCTCTTGATGACAAGCAGAACATCACTGACGATACCCGTATCCGTGCTGCTATTCCCACCATAAAATATCTTTCTGATAAGGGAGCGAAAGTTATCCTGGTTTCTCATCTCGGAAGGCCTAAGGCCGGGTCGGATGATAAGCTCCGCCTTGCTCCGGTCGCCAAGAGACTTTCAGAATTGATGAAGAGAGACATTGGTTATGTCAAAGATTGCATTGGCCCGGAGGTGGAAGCGGCGGTGGCCAAATCAAAAGAAGGGGATATTATCCTTCTTGAAAATGTCCGTTTCTACAAAGAAGAAGAGAACAACGATCCGGGGTTCGCCAAAAAATTAGCATCGCTGGCGGACATCTATGTCAACGACGCTTTTGGCACCGCTCACCGGGCGCACGCCTCGACTGAGGGGGTCACCAAATACCTTAGGGGTTATGCCGGATTCCTGATGGAAAAGGAAATTAAATTTCTGGGACAGTTGCTTGAAAATCCAGCTCATCCTTTTGTGGCAATTCTAGGCGGAGCAAAAGTCTCCGGCAAAATCGATGTTATCCAAAATCTTTTATCCAAAGTTGATACCCTGATAATCGGGGGCGGAATGGCTTATACCTTCTTCAAGGCCCGTGGGGTTGAAGTTGGAAAATCGCTGGTCGAAGAAGACAAGGTTGAGCTGGCCAAGGAGATCCTCAAGAAAGCGATCGACCGCGGCATTCCTCTTATGTTGCCGATAGATCATGTGGTCGCCGATAAATTTGATGCTAACGCTAATTCGCAGATTGTCACCCGCGCCGGCATTCCACCAGAATGGCAGGGGCTGGATATCGGACCGGAAACCATTACCAAATTTGGCCATGCCATTAAAAAGGCAAAGACCATCTTTTGGAACGGTCCCATGGGAGTTTTCGAGTTTGATAAATTTGCTAGCGGGACACTTGCAGTAGCAAAATTGGTGGCAGAGGCGACCGAAAAAGGTGCCATCTCTGTCATTGGGGGCGGGGACTCGGTGGCAGCGGTAGAAAAAGCCGGCTTAGCCGATATGATGACCCATATTTCAACCGGCGGCGGCGCCTCCCTTGAATTTGTGGAAGGAAAAGTTCTTCCTGGAATTGCCTGTCTCCAGGATAAATAGCGTGGGGCCGTAGTTCAGTCCCGATGGTCATTAATTTATTATAATAATTATGGAATCATCGGGATCCCGACGATTCCATAATAATATATTATAATGACCGTCGGGATTGGGAGAACGCTCCGATGTTGCATTGGACAGGTCAGGGGTTCGAATGGGATATGTATATGTATTGCAGAGCGAACGAAACGGACGTTATTACATTGGTAGTACTAACAATCTCGAAAGACGTGTGGAACAGCATCAAGCCGGTTTAGTTAAAGCAACCAAATATATCTTGCCTCTTAAGCTGGTTTTTTCGCAAGCTTTCTTTATTCTAAAAGAAGCACGTTCCATCGAATATAGATTAAAGAAATTTAAGAGCCGCAAAATAATTGAACAGATAATAAAAGATGGTACAATTAAATTAGGAATGGGGCCGTAGTTCAATTGGGAGAACGCAGCGTTCGCAACGCTGAGGTCGGCGGTTCGATCCCGCCCGGCTCCATTAGTTTCAGCTGGGAGAACGCCCCGGCAAGCCGGGGAGGTCAGGGGTTCGATCCCCCTCCGCTCCGCATCTAATAATTGCGCCCGCTGGGTATAAGTGCTATAATAAATCACAAAGGCCGATGAGGTTCGGCCTGTAAATTGTCCTGAGCTTGTCGAAGGACTGATAACCTCTACCAGAAGCAAAATGATTTGGTAGGGGTTTTTTGTTTAAAGGGGTATCTAATTTTGTGAATGAAAAAGAAAAACATATGGTTTTCCATGAATTAAAAGACGCCCTTTCGCACGGTGATTGTCCGATCTGTTTTTTGGCCGAAAGGAGCGTCGCTCGCGATATTGATGGCCTTTTCCACGAAATGGTTAACGACTATGGAGTAGCTGTTAAATTAAAAAGATCCGGCGGATTTTGTGAAAAGCATTCAGAGCAAATCTTAAGAACCGATGAGTCTTTGGGCATAGCGATTATTTATAAAAGACTACTCGATGTTTATATCGGCCTCCTGCAAAAGGTCGCCGCAATTCCGAAGCTGACATCTTGTCCTTTCTGCGTGACATATTCGGAGGCGGAGCAAAGATACTTACATGCCCTGCTGGATCACTGGGACGAATTAAAAGAAAGCTTTATTGCCACCTCGATTCTTTGCATTAATCACACGCAAAATGCCCTGGCCGCCGCCGGCAAGCGAAGCAAAATAAGAGAAGAATTACTTGATGTTCAGACCAAAAAACTGGGCAAATTGTCTGCGGAGCTTGAAGAACTTTGTCGCAAGTATGATTATCGCTTCAAAGATGAAGAATGGGGAAAAGAAAAAGATGTCTGGCAAAGGGCGGTAAAACTGATGTCGGTTGTCCCTAAACGCTGGCGAGATTAGAAAAGAAAGAGAGGCATTAAAATATGGAACAAATTTATATGATTGCTTCGCTATGGCTCGCGCTCGCTGTTTTTTCCGCTATTATTGCCTATCATCTCAAAGTTTCGATCGCACTGATTGAAATCTGCGTTGGAGTCGCCGCCGCGGCTCTGGCTAATAAATATTTCGGCCCGAACTTTCTGGGGAGCAACCTGGAATGGCTGCGCTTTCTGGCCTCATCCGGCGCCGTCCTGCTCACTTTCCTGGCCGGAGCGGAACTTGACCCGAAAGTCATTAAGGTAAAGTGGAAAGAAGTACTGGTTGTTGGGTTGGTCGGATTTGCGGCGCCATTTTTGGGCTGCGCGGCGGTAGCTCATTATCTTCTCTACTGGAGCGGACCGTCAAGCTGGCTGGCCGGCGTTGCGCTTTCCACCACTTCGATGGCGGTAGTTTACGCGGTAATGCTTGAAACCGGGTTTAACACCACCGAATTCGGCAAAGGCATATTAGGAGCGTGTTTCATCAACGATCTGGGAACAGTGATCGCACTTGGCCTTCTTTTCGCGCCTTTCACATATAAAACAATAATTTTCGTTGCTGTTAGTATTGCAGTATTAGCTGTATTGCCATTCATGACTTCTTTGTTCACAAATATTTACGGCAACAGAACAGCCGCGATCCGGGTGAAGTGGGTTGTATCGGTGTTATTCGGTCTTGGGGCGCTCGCTCTCTGGTCGGGGAGCGAAGCGGTTTTGCCCGCTTATCTCGCCGGGATTATCCTGGCCGAATTTGCCGCCCAGAACCATCTCTGGATCAGGCGCCTGCGCTCGCTCACGGTCGGGTTTTTGACTCCATTCTATTTTATCCGCGCCGGATCATTAGTGGCTCTCCCCGCCCTGATAGCGGCGCCGGCCGTATTTTTGATCCTTTTTGCCGGGAAGGTAGCGACCAAAATATTCGGGCTTTATCCGATAGTCGGCATGTTCCGCCAGGAGTCAAAAGAAAAATGGTATTACACGCTGATGATGTCAACCGGGCTTACCTTTGGCACGATTTCTGCGCTCTACGGATATTCTCACGGCATCGTAACTGAGGCGCAGTATTCATTCCTGGTGGCAACTGTGATCGGCAGCGCGGTGATTCCGACCTTGATCGCTAATTTTGCTTTTCTGCCCAAGCATCTGTTGCCGGCTATTGCGCATAGGAAGCATGCAGCTGTCAGAGCGGAAGGACCGGAAGAAGAATAAAAAGAAAAATGGCCGCGTTCAATAATATGAATACCGACATCCCAAAAAACGTTGTCTGGCTCGGTTTGGTCAGCTTCTTTAACGACGTTGCCTCGGAGATGATCTATCCCATCGTCCCGATATTTCTCACCAGTGTCCTGGGCGCGCCGGTAGCCATTGTCGGTTTGATCGAAGGCATAGCCGAATCAACCGCCAGCGTATTAAAAGTTGTTTCCGGCTGGCTTTCCGATAAATTTCAAAAGAGAAAATCTTTTGTTGTTGCCGGCTACTTGTTTTCGGCCCTTTCTAAAATAC